>Ga0210044_10002274_pt1 | contig 28757 bp, 26 predicted proteins | sample CryGey13umfilter_2_FD_183959 | JGI IMG/M metagenome (GOLD analysis project Ga0210044, IMG submission 183959) | Groundwater microbial communities from aquifer in Utah, USA - Crystal Geyser 4/9/14 3 um filter (SPAdes) (version 2) | ecosystem: Environmental > Aquatic > Deep subsurface >... | reverse complement strand
TTGATTACAGAAAAAAGAAAGTCATTGGGGGTCCGGGGGACAAAGTCCCCCGGCGGGTCAGGGCAGAGCCCTGCTTCCCTGAAAGGCCACGCTCATAAGCACGGACACATGTGAAGCGTTACACTAGCCTCCCGACGGTGGAGGTGTCAGCGCCCATTCCACTGGCCGACGCCCTCGAAGGCTGCACCAAGGTCCTCTACACCTTTGCCCTGGCCTCACCACCGCTCGAGCTCCTGGAGCAGCTGCCCAACGGTGGGCGGTTGCTGGCGCCCATTGGAACCACCGAGCAGACGCTCACGTTGTTCACCAAGGTGAACCAACACGTCGAGCGCCGAAACTGCGGCAAGGTGCGCTATGTGCTGGATCGTCGAACCACGTAGGGGCGCCGCGTGCTGCGCCCTGCTTCAGAGCAACGCCGTGAAGATGGACCGCAGGTCGGGGGCGACGAAGGCACCGGCGGCGATGAGCTCGATGAGCCCAACGTCTTCTGGGATCTCGAGGTCTGCTGGGGTCCAGGGCAGTGAACGCAGGAGCCTCGCCCAGCCCGCTGGCGAGCTCGCCGCCCACCAGCTGCGATAGGCTTCCTCACAGGGTCCGGCGAGGCATCGATGGGCGAGCAGCGCGGTGGCGACGCCTTCGGCGCGCAGGTGTTGGGCGAACCCAGCGGAATGGGTCTTGGTCTCGACGGCGGCGGGGGGGGCCTGGACCGGATTTCGCTCGCTTCCTGGCACAGGGGGGGCTCGATGCGAGCCATCCCGCGTCCCTGCACTCGCGAGCCGGCGCAGCACGCTGTCGAGCATCAGCTCGTGGCAGCCCTGAATCACGGCGTGCCAGGGATCGAGACTGAGCTCCGGCCAGGGCGCCCCCACGGCGATGACCAGCCGACCCGCAGGATTCAGCAAGCGGCCGCAGCGCACCAGCGCTGGGCAGCTGAAGAGCTCCGCAGTGAACAGCTCTGGAAAGCAGCCCGCCGCCTCGCTGAACGCCCGGTCCAAACGCGCCTCGTCGTCGCGGTGCGCGGCTCGCTCCATGGCCATCTGGTCGCAGAATCCGGCCCGCTCCTCGGCCCACACCGCGACGCGAAAGAGCTCGAGCAGCGGCGTCGCGACGGCTCGTCCAATAGCTTGGGCCAATCGCTGTCGCCACGCCGGTTCGAACTGCAGCTCGGCGAAGGGGCTGTGCGCGTCGCGCACGAGCTCGGCGACGTCGTCGTAGAGCGAGGCCAGGCCTTGGAGCGCGTGAGCAGCCGGGGCGCGAGCATACAGGTCGGCGAGGAGCTGGGCGTCAGCGGGCAAGGTGCGCAGGGAGTCATCGAGTGGCCAGCCCTCGACGAGCGCGAGGTAGCGGCGGTCACCTAGGCGACTGACGTCGTCGGGGGCGATCGGGACCCCAGCGATGCAATGAAAGAGCAGGTCGTAGAGCGCAGAGGCGCGAGTTTTGATGTGGGGCATGCGTAAGCTGGAGCGTGCAAGGCAACTCGGACGTGGAGACCGCCGTTTGACATCGACACGGTCTGCTAGGGGCGAGTGTCGAATGCCACCCAGAATGCACGGCAAGCGCCATGGACGAAAGGAGTGGGGCAAGAGTTCGCATGAGGTGCGACACCGTAAACACTTTCGCCCGCCTGTGTTTTGGCAACTTGCACCAAAGTGCCCGCGGACCTAAGATCGTTGGGTTGAACTCTTTCATGCAGGGAATCATAGGGAGGGCGATAGGCCTCCTCGAATCGGGCTCGTACGCACGAGCAATAGGGCTCTGGTCGTTAGATTTGGGAGTACAGGGCGATCCGCTGAAGAATGGAGAGTCGGATGCCCACGGGTACGCTTGCGCCAGCGATGTTCCTGCCACAGGTGGCTCAGATGAACGAGGATCAACAAACACCACGACGGGAGCCCGCGAGTGGCGAGCCCTACGAGATCGCCGAAGGCGTCTGGTGGGTCGGGTGCAACATCGAGGGCGACGAGTTTCAGTGCCACTCTTATTTGATCGAGCACGGGGATCAGTCGGTGCTCATCGATCCGGGGGCACCGGTCAGTTTCGTTGAGACCTTGGGCAAAATCGCGAAAGTGACGCCGTTCGAGAACATCCGCTACTTTGTCTGTCACCACCCGGACCCTGACATCACTGCGGCGCTTCCCCAAATCGACGGCCTGCTGACGCGCAGCGATGCGTTCTTGGTTTCGCACTGGCGGGCGTACTCACTGCTCAAACACTACGAGCTCAAGCACCTGTCGCCTTTTCTTATCGAGAAAGAGGGTTGGCGGCTGGACTTGAACGGTCGCGTTCTAGAGTTTCGCTTCACCCCCTACGCGCATTTCCCCGGCGCCTTCGTCACCTATGACACCCAGACCAAGACGCTCTTCTCGAGCGATCTGTTGGGGGGGTTCAGCGGCGGTTTCCAGCTCTTCGCGAAGGACCTTGGATACTTCGAGCAGATTCGACCCTTCCACGAGCACTACATGCCCAGCAACGAGGTCCTGCGCAACGCGATTTCGAACTTCAGCGATTTGGAGCTCGACCGCATCGCTCCACAGCATGGTTCGATTATCGAGCGGCCGCTGATCGAGCCGATCCTCGCGCAGCTCGCCCAACTCGAGTGCGGCCTCTACCTCATGGCCAAGCAAGACACCGACGTGTGGCGGTTGTCATTGCTCAATCGAGCGCTGCGAGAGCTCACGAACGCGATGATCGGACACCGCGATTTTCCCGAGATTGCCGATACGCTCGGTCCTATTCTGTCTCGCCTGCTGCCGATCGAACGAGTGGAGTTCTTCTCCCACGTCGGGCAGAGACTCCTGCATCTCAGCCCGGACGACCATTTTCGCGGGGACTTTGTCGAGCCGCCAGCGAGACTGGCGCCCTATTTTGCGATCTCGCAGGAGGTATGGAGAACCCACGTCCCCACTCGCGTCGTGCTGCTCGAAGAGCCGGACCACCCTGAGCACGGTCCAGCGGTGCTGCTCGCCCTCTGTGACAGCCACCAAGACGACGTTCATGCGTTCGCTTTGTTTACCCTCAGCCGACCGCTCGAGGAGCTGGAGAAGAGGGTCATCCCTCTCCTCGGTGAGCTCGCCGAGCCGATTCAGGTGGCCGTTGAGCGCGGAAGTATCCATCGCGTCTTGGATTTCGAGCGCTGGGAGTTCTATGAGCGCTCGATTCGCGACCCGCTCACCAAGTTCTTCACCCGGGTCTACATGCACGACACAATCACCCGCCTCCTGCACATCCACGACCGCAACGAGAGCGCGCTGATCAGCCTGGTGATGTTCGACATCGACCGCTTCAAGAGCGTCAATGACACGTTTGGACACGGGGTCGGAGACAGTGTTCTACGAGACGTCTCGATGGTCGTCCACAACAGCTTGCGCAGCGGGGACATCCCGATTCGCCTGGGGGGAGACGAGATCGCGGTCTTCCTCACCGGCGCCTCGGTCCTCGACTCACTGGAGTTCGCACGGCGCGTTCGAGCCGAGGTTGAGGCCACAACCTCTGCAGAGAAGATTCGAGTGACGTTGAGTGCCGGAGTCGCCGAACGCCATCAAGGCGAGAGCCTGAACGACCTCTTGCACCGCGCGGACACGGCGCTCTACAGGGCCAAAGACGGGGGCCGGAACCAGGTCTGCAAGGATCCGCACGATGAGCGTTGAGCAAAAGGAAAGCCGACGTTGACCTAGGTGTGATAGGGTTTGCTGCACGAAAGCGAGGCGTCACCTCGCTGCACCTCGACCCCGAGAGACAATTCAATTGCTGGCCGTTGACCGCTAGACAAGAATATCTACGTGGCCGGCCGCTTAGCGAACTTAGTTGACTTTTGATGGGTGACGAAATGTCAGGCTCCACCCACCGCATTGGGCTCGAGACGGACGACCCACTTTATGGGCGAGTTCGAGAGCTCCTGGCGAGGCTCGACGCCGTCAGGGAATGCATCGAATTTCTCTCTCTTCCCGTCATCGCCAACGAAGACGCCGAGAGGACGGCCGAGGCCATTGGCGAATTCCGAGAGGCCGCCCTCGGCGAACCGATGCAGCGACTGTTGGGCAAGAATTTTCGCGAGTTTGCGCATGAGCTCCGCGATCCGCTCACGCTGCTCGAGATGAACCTCGAGCTGCTCCGACACCCACTTTGCCCACCCGACGAACGCCTCATCAGCTCGAGCGCCTTGCACACAGGCTTCGAGCAAGTGCAGAGCCTGCTTTGCGGCTTGGTTGAGTGCAGCGACGAGGAGACTCCGTCTCCGATGGAGCTCAACGATGAGATTCGGAGCACCCTCTCGCTGCTCCACCCACGCCTCGCCCCAGTGTGCGTGCACACCGAGCTGCAGGCGCTCTCGCCCATCGCCGCCATCGGGCGCCAACCCATTCAGGTCCTCGTCAACCTCCTGAAAAACGCCGCCGCTGCGACGCCAGTCGCCAACATCTGGGTGAACACCTCGGCCCACAATGGTCAGGTACGACTCGAGGTTCGAGACGACGGCTGCGGCATGGGGCCCGAGGTTCGACGTCGGCTCTTCGAGCGCGGCTTCACCACGAAGCCCGACGCCGGAGCCGGGCTCGGGATGTCCATCACCCAGTCCATCGTCTCGCGGCACCGCGCCGCCCTCACCATCGAGAGCGAGGAGGGCGTCGGCACGCGGATCTGCGTCGATTGGCCGGCGGCCAAGGTCTACGACTGACTCGGCGCTCAGGGCGCCCGCGAGAACACCACATCGTCGAACCGCACGTCGTCCATGCCCCACGAATAGAGTCCGACGCCGCCTTCGCCCAGCCGTTTGTCCACCCCTTCGAGGAGCACCTGGCCGTCGACCCGCAGCACATGCTGGTCGCCGTGCCGCTCGACCTCGACCCGGAACCAACCATTGCGCAGGACGTCGAACTCTTGCAGCTCGGCCAACAGCTCGAACTCGCCGTCCTTCACGACCACCCACCGGGCGTACTTCTTCGCGATGTCGAAGCTGACGCGATAGTAGTTCTCGGCGTCGACGATGCCGTACATCAGCCCGAAGCCGTCGTTGTCGCCGGCATAGATGCGGACGGCCAGCTGGCCGTCTCCCAGCTTCTGGTCTGGGGTCCACAAAAAGGTCCCGAGTTTGGGAACGGCGATGCGCTCTTTCTTGTCCTCGCGGTCGTAGCAGTTGCCGTCCTCGACCGCGACGCCGTCCGCGATGTGCCAGTTGGAATCGGAGTTCTCTTTCCCCTGGTCGACGACCGACCAGGTCGGCGCCAAGGCGTTGTCGAAGGTCTCCATGAAGTCGTAGCCGAAGCCTTCGACGCTCGTGGCTTCGAAGCGGATGGCGCCTCCGTCCTCGAGCTCTTTGGAGATGGGCTCCGGCACGGCCGTCCCCGTGAGCAGCGGCAGCCACTGGAGGGTATAGGTGCCAGGCGGCGCCCTCTCGAGGTCGACCTCACCGAAGCCGCTGAAGGTGTGCGCCCCAGTGATCAGCCAGTCCATCTGACGGCTGGGCGGTCGCACCTTGATGTGTCCGCGCCCAATCACGAAGCGCTCTTCGTAGAGCACGCCGGGGTCGAGCGTGTCTTTGCGGCTCTCGGTCTTGTTGCCGATGGCCGTAAACGTAAGGGCCGCGGGTGGGCCGGGCTCGTAGTCCATGAGCCCGAAGCCCAAGGCCTTGTGCTGGATGACGACCCACGGCGGCACCGCTCTGGACGGGGCTCGTGGCGTCTGCGCGACGGCGCTGGTCTGGAACTCTTTGACGCCCGAAGGCAGGTGGTGCACGGCCATCCAGTGCTGGTCGCCGGTGAGGATGACGATGCCGTCGAGCTTCTCGACGACCGTGGCGAGGAGCTCGTCGCGCTCGAAGGCGAAGCCGTTCCAGGAGTCGCGCCCAGTGGTCCCAGCGACCAGCGGCACGCTCAGACACAGGAACTTCACCTTCGCGTCCGACGCCGTGAGTTTCTTCTGCAGCCACTCCCGCTGCTCCTTTCCCATCATGGTCTTGTCGGGGCCATTCTTGGCGCTGTTGGCGTCCCGATGGCTGCGCAGATCCACCAAGAAAAACTCCACCTGCGAGCCCCACTTAAAGGTGCGGTAGAGCTCGCCCTTGGGCGCATCCTCGATGGGAAAGAACTCGTGCCACACCCTCTTGGCGGCCGCGACGCGCTCGGGCTCCTCGACGTTGGCCACGCCGTCCCAGTCGTTCTTCAGCTCGTGGTCGTCCCAGATGGCGATGGTGGGCATGGCCGCCATGAGCCGGTGGATGGCCGGATCGTCGCGGGTCTCGAGATGCTTTTCGCGGTACTCCTCCACGCTCACTGCGTCCGTCCCCGAGTCCGCGTAGGGCCAGTCGCCCAGGAACAAGTTGAACTCCGCCCCGGACTCGGCCACGTCGTCGAAGAGCCCGTAGAGGTCCTTCTTCTGGGAGATATCGGCAGTGAAGGCGAAGCGAAACGGCCGGTCGTCGCTGGGCGCCGTCGAGAACCAGGCGTAGTGCCCATCTCCACGGTCCTTGACCTCGACGCGGTAGCGATACCAGCGGCCCGCCGCCAGGTCGGTCAGGCGAATCTGAGCCATCAAAGCGCCCTCTTCGCTCGTGCGCGTCCAGTTCGTGCGCTGCTCCTCGCACTGTGGCCCCAAGGTGTAGGCGACGCGCACCTTCGCGGGCTGGTCTGTGCGTGTCCAGATCACCACCGAGTGCTCGCGGGGCGCCGCGCTCATCACGCCGTAGGGCAGCTCCGGGACGGGCCCGGTGGGCTTGCCGAGGGCGATGTCCTCCCAAGGTTGGCAGCCCGAAGGCGAAATGTTCGCTGGCACGTGCGCGGCCGTCACGTCTTCGCTGTTGCCGACGCAGCAATCGGCTTCACAAAACGAGTCCTGCGGACAGTCTGTGTCTGATTTGCAGGGGGCACCGCAGGCCTCACAATCTCCGCGCTCCTCGCAGCCAACCTGACTGGCGTCTTCGAGAGCCGAGACCGATTCGACTCGCTCAGGATCTTGCTCGCCGAGGACGAGGGTACTGGCTCCGTCCTCCTCACATCGGGCCGCGACACAGCGGCTGCCAGCAGGGCAGGGAGCTTGCTCCGAGCATTCCGTGCGTGGGGGCACATCGACCGGGACCGAGGTCTTGCATCCCACGACGAGGAGAACCATGAGGGCGGCCGAGAGCCCACTTACAGCCGCGGACGGCACCCACTGAAGCAACCCTGCACTCCATCGCATGTATAGCCTCCAATGATGAGCGCCACTCTAGGAGCAACAGGCCGAAACTGCGAGTGAGCTCTGCGGTGAGGTGCGCTGCCCAACCGCAGTTTTTTGCGCAACACCTACATACGCGCACAATGAAGGTGTTCATGCGCCACGTAGGGACCTCGCCTACTCGGGCACAACACTCAATCTCGACTCCAAGGATGGAGAAGCTTCATGGAACCGACGCTCAAGACCCAAGAAGACCACGACCTGCCCACCGTCGCCGGGGCCTCCAACGTCGTGACGTTCAAGCCCAAGGTGCGCACTGGTGCCGCCGCGAGCGCGCCCGCGTTGGTGGGGCTGCGGCCCTTGGTGCCGAATATCGTACAGAAGACCGAACCGCTCATCACCCGTGGCATCGTCGACAAGCTGGTCTCGCTCTATGCCGACATCCGCACCGAGCGGCGCGAAGTGCTCGAGAAGCAAGAGAGGATGCAGGGCGAGCACGACCGGCTGTTGGAGACCAACCGTCGCCAAGCCGTGGAGAAGCAGCAGCTGGTGACGCTGTTGCTGCGTTGGCAGAACTATGACCGAGAGCTGCAGCAATGGGCCGACGACGGCGAGCGCCATTGGGGCCGCCGCCTGCAGCTGAGTCAGGCTCAGACGGTGGCAGCCAAGCAACAGGTCTCCGACACCGAGCAGCTCCTGTCACAGGCCGAGCAACGGGCCGCGCTGCTGGAGACGAAGTTGGCGGCGGCTGAGCTGCGCGCGGCACAAGCCGAAGCCAAGGCAGCAGACGCCGAACGCAATATTGCTGGCGCGGCGGACATCGCCGAAGAGCTGCTCGCCGGCCGTTGGATGCGCCGTTGGCGCAAGGAAGAGGTCCGGGATCGGTTGGCTGAATTGATGGTGGTCTGAGCCCGGAAGCCAGAATTGGCGGCGAAACGCCGCTCGAATGAAATGGAACGTCGAAGAGCCCTCAATTTGCGGGCTCTTCGACGTTTTCCCCCAACCGTCCCTTGATGAATTCGCCCAGCCGGGTCATGCTCCAGGCCTCATTTGCTCGAGCTCTCTGCGCCTCGGCCGCCCTCTGCGGCTCTGCGATAAGATCGAAGCAATATCAGCGACATGTCACTCGAGCCCAGCAATGTTCATAGCAGAAGGAGGTCATCATGAGTCGCGTTATTTGGGTCGCGGTCTGGGTTCTCGTGCTTCTCGGAGCGGTCGCTTGCACCAAGACGATGTACGTCGTGCAGAACCCCGACGGGACCTACACTGAGGTCGAGGGCACGGCTCCGGAAAAGGACAAGACCACCGCGACAGTGGTCGACCCCATGCCGGACGGTTTGCTGCAAGACCCCGACGAGACCCAGCTCATCGACGAGGATCTGGTCTCCTTGGACATCGAGAGCTCCAACGACTACCTGCGCGTCGGCGACGACGGACCGTTCTATCTGCAGGTCTCCGTCGGCGCCAAGGAGTACCAAGCCGCCGACCGCGCGGCCATGAATTTGGCCGTCGTCCTCGACCGCTCGGGGTCCATGTCGGGCTCCAAGCTCAGCTCCGTAAAGGCCGCTGCGACCTGGCTCATCGACAACCTGACCCCGGCCGATCGAGTCGCCATCGTGTCCTACTCCACCGACGTGCGCTTGGACGGCGTTGCGAAGCTCGATTCGGACGGGCGCGACACGCTGCGCCGGGCCATCGAACAGCTCCAAGACGGCGGCGGAACCTACCTCTCCGGTGGGCTCGAGGCGGGCGCCATGCAGGTCCTCGAGGCCCTCGACAGAGAACACCTCAACCGCGTCATCCTCCTCTCCGACGGCAACGCCAACGAAGGCATCACCGACATCAACCAGCTCGGGCAGCTCGCCGACGTCTACCGCGAGAAGGGCATCACCGTCACGACCATGGGCGTCGGCCTCGACTACAACGAGGACCTCATGGAGAAGGTCGCCGTCTTGGGCGGCGGCAACTACCACTTCATCGAGAGCGCCGACGCCGTCGCCGCCGTCTTCGACAAGGAGATGAACACTCTCGGAAACACGGTCGTACGCGACGCCGTCGTCGAGCTCGAGCTGCCCGAGGGCGTCTCCGTCGACCAGATCTACGGCTATCGCTACGAGCAGACTGGCCGCGACGTGAAGGTCTACATGAACTCCGTCTCCTCCGGCGAGAAGAAGCGCCTGCTGGTCTCCCTCGACGTCCCCAAGAAGTCCGATGGGAGCAAGGTCGTCGTCGCCAAAGGCAAGCTCAGCTACCGCAACGAGGCCGCCGGCAAGGACATGAACGTCGACCTGCCAGAGGTCGAGGTGACCTACACCAAGGACGACGCCTTGGTCGAACGGGGCATGAACAAGCCCGTCGTCGTAAAAGTCGAGACCGTGCGCAACGCCGAGCTCCAGAAAGAAGTCTACAAGCAGCTCGACAGCGGCAACCGCGACGCCGCCCAGAAGCTGGTGAAGGACCGCAAGGCCGCCGCCAAGGCGACCAACAGCGTGGTCAAGAGCGACGAGCTCGACACCCAGATCGGCGCCATCGAAGAGCTCGAAGGCCTGGTCGAAGAGGTGCCCGAAGAAGCCGCCGAGCAGCAACAGTACCGCGAGAGCAAGAAGTACAAGCGCTCCAAGAAGGCCGACAAGGCCAAGTCGAGTGACGCTGTGCTCTACTGAGCGGCCGGAGCCCTCAACAAAGCGTCGCGCAAAAACCGAACAAGAAAAAATTCAAAAGAAAGATCGCTCCGGCACCGACCCCCGTTCAACCCTCCCGTTCGCCAAGCAGCTTTGTTGTCTTCGTCGCGGGAGGGAAGGTCCATGCGTACTCTGCTCAGTCTAGTCTTGTTCGCGTTCGCCCTGATGTTGACGCCGTCCTGCGTCCGAACCGTCTACGTCGTGAAAACACCCGGCGGGGATCTTGCCGAAGTGACGCGCGAAGAGGCCCTCGAGCTGCAGGGAGACGAGCCCGGCACCCCTGAGCGGGCAGACGAGGCCGACAAAAAAACCGTCGTCGACCCCCTCGCCGACGCCGATCTCCACACCCTCTTGGTCGATCCCAACGAGGTCCTGGAGGAAGAGTTGGTCATCCTCGACGTGCAGACGGCCAACCCCTACGTCATGGTCGGCGACGACGGCCCTCTCTATCTGCAAGTGACTGTCGGTGCCAAAGACTACGTCGCCGCCAACCGCGCCGCCATGAATTTGTCCATCGTGATCGACCGGTCCGGGTCCATGGCTGGCACCAAGATGCAGAACGTCAAAGCCGCCGCCTCGTGGCTGGTTAGCAATCTCTCCGAGAACGACCACGTGGCCATCGTGTCCTACTCCAGCGACGTGCGCATCGACGGCTCCGAGACCCTGTCCAAAGCTGGCCGTGCGCGGCTTCTGGCCGCCATCGAGGGCATCAGCGACGGCGGCGGCACCAACCTCTCCGGCGGCCTGGTCACCGGCGCCTCGACCATCGCCGAGCGCTTCGACGGCGAGCTCCTCAACCGCGTCATTCTGCTCTCTGACGGCAACGCCAACGAGGGCATCACCGACGCCCGCGAGCTTGGCCGCATCTCGGACAAATTCCGCGAGCAGGGGATCTCGGTCACGACCATGGGTGTCGGCCTCGACTACAACGAAGACCTCATGGAGAAGGTCGCGACCTTGGGCGGCGGCAACTACTACTTCATCGAGGATGCCGTCGCCGTCGCCGCCATCTTCGACCAAGAGATGGCCCTGCTCGGCAACACCGTCGTCCGCGACGCCGTGGTCGACCTCGAGCTGCCCGACGGCGTCAAAGTCGACGACGTCTACGGCTACAACTTCGAGCAGAACGGCAGCGACCTGAAGGTCTACATGAACTCGGTCTCGTCGGGTCAAGAGCGACGCCTCTTGGTCGCCCTCGACGTGCCAAAGGAAGACCGCGCACAGAAGAAGCAGGTCGTCAAAAGCGGCAGCTTCTCGTACCGCAACGAGGCCGCTGGCAAGGACATGAAGGTCGACCTGCCGCCCGTCGAGGTGAACTACACCGACGACGCCAGTTTGGTGGCGTCGAACCTGAACGCGCCGGTCATCGAGAAGGTCGAGACCGTGCGCAACGCCCAGCTCAAGCAGCAGGTCTTCGAGCAGCTCGACATGGGGAACCGTGCCGCGGCCCAAGAGCTGGTCGCCAATCGCAAGAAAGAAGCAGCCGCCACGCAGAAGGTCGTGCAGAGCGAAGACCTCGACCGGCAGTTCGACGACATCCTCGAGCTCGAGGCCTCCGTCGACGAAGTGCCCGCCGCGCCCGCCGCGCAGCAAAGCTACCGCTCCAGCGGCGCCTACAAGTCCAAGAAGAAGAGCAGCAAGGCCGAGGCGAATTTCGACTTGGCGTACTGAGGTCACATCTCCCCGCCGAGTCGGAAGAGGCCGAGCGCTGTGTGGCGCGCTCGGCCTCTTGTTTTTCGGGCGGTTCGACGATGCGGGTTCAGGGGAGGGGTTGGGGGGTTGGGGGGGTGGAGGGCATGGGCGCTAGAATAGAAGTGGTTGTGCGTGGCAAGAAACCTCAGGCAGGAATGGTTCCGCCCATTTAAAATCAAATGGTTGCGAGTGGTGTGAACAACATGCTCACCACAGAGAGCACAGAGAGCACAGAGAGCGAGCCGTGAAGAAGTGTATGGGACTGGCCATACAGACGAATCGGGAAATCCAAGTAAGTCGCGCCAGAAACCTCCGCTCTGTGTTCTCTGTGTTCTCTGTGGTGAACCTGGGCTCCAAGAAATCACCCGAAGCCTAGATACAATTCTAACGCCTATGGGGTTGGGGGAGGGGGCCGGATTGACTCCACTTCGAGGGCGGTGCACTAGTCGTAATGTGACCACATGCGCAGCACACGCACTTCGTGCTTCTCGACGTCGACTTGGTAGACCAGCCGATGTTGGATGTTGATTCGACGCGAGTAACACCCGGACAGGTCACCCACGAGCTTCTCGAACGGCGGCGGGCTCTGGAAAGGGTCAGCCCCGAGTACCTCCAACAACGCCTGCGCCTGTTCTTTGAGATTCGCGGCGGCGAGCTTTCGCGCGTCTTTCTGAGCGGACCTGGCAAAATAAAGTGTCCACTTCACCAGTCGAGCTCCTGCGTCATCTCCTGCGTCGGGGTCTCCATCCCCTCATGAATCGACTCTCGCATCCCGGGGATAGCAAGGAGATAGAGCGTCTCTTGAATCGCCTCCCAGTCGGAGGCAGAGATCAGCACGGCGTCGCCTCCCTTTCCGGTGAGTTGAATCGGCTCGTGGGAGGACTGGACGGCCTCGACCAGCTTGTAGAGCTGCTTGCGGGCTTCGGTGATGGTCAAGGTAGTCATGGGCTCTCCTTGTGTGGTCGTACGTATAAACGTACGTCCGTGGCCCAGGGCTGTCAACACAGTCATTTGAGACGCTGAGGCTCTTTGGACGGCGAGCCCCTGACCTAGAGTCCATCTTGAAATTCAGAGTTCGGTCGCATTTTCCACCGATCTCAGCGAAGCACCCAATCCTTCCCCAAGGACATCTTTTGAGTGCCCGTTCGGAAATGCCCAAGGTGCAAGGAGCCGACGGCCGGGCGACGCAGGCCACGCACCGGTACGCCGAGGAGCGAGGGAGGAAGGGTGCGCCGCAGATGGGGGTTTCCCGGATGGGCACTACCCCAACAACACCCGCGCATCCACCGCCCGCGACTGCCCCCCGGCCGCCGTCACCATGAACGGGTTGATCTCCACCTGCTCGACTCGCGGGTTGTCCCCGACCATCTGCGACAGCCGCATCAGGATCGACTCCAGCAGCGCCAAGTCGGCGGCCGGCTCGCCGCGGTAGCCCTCGAGCAGCCGACGCGCTTTGATGGCCCGCACCATCTCGGCCGCATCGAGGTCCGTGATGGGGTGGATGCGGAATGACACGTCGTGCAAGACCTCTACGTCCACACCGCCCAAGCCGAACATCAGCAGGGGCCCGAAGGACGGGTCTTTGGTGACGCCCAGAATCACCTCGCGGCCGCTGGTGATCATCGCCTGCACCAAGAAGCGAGCGTCCTTGATCCCATGCTTCTCGACGATCTCCTTGAGCTTGCGGTAGCCCTCGACCAGCTCGCCCACGTTGCGGATGTCGACGATGACACCGCCCAGGTCGGTCTTGTGCACCAACGATTCCGCCTCGATCTTGAGCACCAGCGGATAACCCATGGACTCGGCGGCACGGACCACGTCCTCCATGCTGTTGGCGATGGTGCGCTTGGCGATGGGGATCCCGTAGCACTCCAGCAGTTGGGTCGTCTCCTCGCCGCTCAGAACCTTGCGGCCGGCGCTCACCGCCGCGGCGACGAGCGCTTTGGCCTCGTCGCGGCGCACATCGGCGAAGGTCTTGACCTCGCCTTCGGGCCGCGCCAGCCAGTTGGCGCGCCGCACCAGCGCGGCCAGCGCGCGAATGGCCGACTCGGGGAAGAGGTAGATGGGGATGTTGGCCCCGCGCAGCGCGCTGACGGCGTCTTCGATGGCCTTGCCAGCGTTCATGAAGCAGGTCAGCACCGGCTTGTTGTTGCCGCGCGCCCGCATCGCCTCGACCGAATCGGCGATGGCACGGGCGACCTCCGGGGCGTTGATCATGATCGGCGGAATGAAGATGACCAGCAGTGCGTCGATGTTGGGGTCCTCGGCGCAGGCCTCGATGGAGACGGTGTAGTCCTCGGGGCCGCCGCTGGCGATGACGTCGACAGGGTTGCGCACCGAGGCCTCGCGCCGCAAGACGGCGCGCAGCGCCGTCTGGCTTGAGGCGGACAGCTCCGGCACCTCGAGCCCCAGGCTCGCGCAAGCGTCGGCCGCCATGATCCCTGGACCGCCCGCGTTGGTGATGATGGCCACGCGGTTGCCGTTGGGGACGGGCTGCGCCGAGAGCGCTTGGGCCACGTCGAAGAGCTCCTGCACGGTGGTCACGCGGGTCACGCCGCACTGCTCGAAGAGGGCGTCCACACCTGCGTCCAAACCGGCCAGCGCGCCGGTGTGGGAGAAGGCCGCGCGGGCGCCTGCGTCCGTGCGGCCGGCTTTCACCGCGACGATGGGTTTGTGCCGCGAGATGCCGCGGGCCACGCGGGTGAAGCGCCTCGGGTCTCCGAACGACTCCAAGTATAGCAAGATCACGTCCGTGCGCGGATCCTCGCCCCAATACTCGAGAAGATCGTTGCCAGTGACGTCGGCCTTGTTGCCCATGGAGGCGAACATCGAGAAGCCAATGCCCACCTGCTCGGCGTGGGCGATGATGGCGTCACCCAAGGCGCCCGACTGGGTCATGAAGCCGACGTTGCCCACTGGCGGACGCACTCGACTGAAGGTCGCGTTGAGACTGAACTCTGGGTCGGTGTTGACGACCCCCATGCAGTTCGGACCGATGGCGCGCATCCCATTCGCCTTGAGAATCTTCTTGAGCTCTTCCTCGCGCTCGACCCCCTCGCCGCCGATCTCGCGGAATCCGGCGGTGATGATCACCAAGCCCTTGATGCCCTTCTGAGCGCATTCCTCGACGACCTGCTTCACGTGGTCCTTGGCCACCAAGATCATCGCCAGGTCGACCGGGTCCTCGAGGTCCAGGACCGACGCGTAGGACTTCATGCACAGCACGACAGATTTTGTCGGGTTGACCGGAAAGACCTTGCCGGTGAACTCGGAGCGCAATAAATTGGCCAGCAGCTCGCGGCCGATGGTGCCCTCTTTGTTCGTCGCGCCAACGACGGCGACAGAGCGGGGACGGAAGATGGGGTCGAGGGCATCAGACATTCGCGAAATCTCCATCGGGTGTGGCTCTATTAGGGAGGCAGGGCTCTGCCCTGACCCGCCGGGGGACTTTGTCCCCCGGACCCCCTTTCCGCTTAGGGTTGAGGCACCGGGCCATATACGCCAAACCCAGTCACTTGAGTACGATCGCGAGCAAGAAGGAGGCGCTTTTGTCGGCCCGCTCGACGAGGAACGCCGAGCCCCGATAGTATCGGCCCCAGACTCAACCCCGAGGCGACGATGGAGCTCTCACTGCTCACCGAAATGGGATATGCGCTGGGCATCGGCCTGCTGGTCGGCCTGGAGCGCTCCATGGGCATCTTGTCGACCGGCAGCGCACGGAGCGCCTCGCCGGCCCTTCCCCGGCAAGCCCCAGAAGGGAGCTCGGACACCAGCAGCGATGGGCAGAACGCAGGCGAGGTCTTGAGCGCCGCGGACCGCGCCGAGAGCGCGAGCGACCTGGATGACACCATGGGCCTGCGCACCTTCGCGGTCCTGTCGTTGCTGGGCTTCGCCGCCGCCTTGGTCTCGGAGCGCACGCCCTACGTGGCCCCGGTCGCCCTCGGCACGGTCGGCCTGCTCATCATCGCCATGTACGTGCGCGCCCACCACCTGGGCTTCGGCATCACGTCGGAGGTCGCGGCGCTGGCCACCTGCGGCCTGGGCATGCTCTGCCACGGCACGCCCCACCTCGCCGGCGTCCTGGGCATCGTGCTCACGGCGATCCTGTCGGCCAAGCCGCTGACGCACGCGCTGGCCAAGAAGGCGCGCCGCGTCGAGCTCACCGACACGTTGAAGTTCCTGGTCGTCATCGCCATCTTGCTGCCGCTCATGCCCAATCGCGCGCTCGATCCTTACGGCGCCTTCAACCCCTACAAGGTGACGTTCCTGGTCGTGCTGATCTCGGGCATCGGCTATGTGGGCTATTTCCTGACTCGCATGTTGGGGGCCCAGCGGGGGCTTGGGATCACCGGCCTCATCGGCGGCCTGACCTCCTCCACCGCAGTCACCGCCGCCATGGCGGCCCAGGCCAAAGAAGAGCCGAGCCTGCGCTCGGCGTGTGCCTTCGCCACCGTCGCAGCCAACGCCACGATGTTCATCCGGGTGCTCGTCGTCGTCGGGCTCCTGGACTGGGAGCTCATGCTGCGGCTGGCCTGGGCCATCGGCACCATGGGGGCCGTCGCCGCCGCGGCCGCCGCGCTGTTATGGCTCAACTCAAACCAGAAGGGCGCCGAAGAGGAGGGCAGCAGCGACCGAGTGAAGCTCAAGAACCCCTTCTCCGTAGGGCCAGCCCTGAAGTTCGCCGGCTTCTTCGTCGTGATCTTGTTGGTCGCGCGCCTGGCCAAGCAGTTTCTCGGCGACCAAGGCCTCACCCTCGCCGCCGCCGTGAGCGGGCTGGCCGACGTCGACGCCATCACTCTGACCATCGCCGAGCAGACCGCAGCCGGGACGTTGTTGCGCGAGGTCGGAGCCATCGGCATCACCATTGCCGTCGTCTCCAACAGCTTCGTGAAGTCAGGCATCGCCTGGTACTCGGGCGGCTGGGGTTTTGGGAAGCTCGTTGGCGCCTGCCTGCTCGCCGCGACGGGGGCCGGGCTGGCGGTGGTCGTGCTGGTGTAGGTCGTCCAAAGGAGTCTGGCGTGCTGACGACGACGGCCGGCCATCCCGGTCATTCATAATGAAGTACCCGGGCAATCAGTCTGATTGCGGAGAGGCAACTCCTTCTCGCAAGTCGTCCTAATACCTCGTCTGTCGTTGGCTCGGGCGGCGTGGTCGAGCAGATTTTTCGCGCGCTACTCGGAACAGAGGTGGCTCGCGAGCCACTTCGCGTCCCTACGCGCGATGCGGCATGGATAGTGCGTGGAGCTGCGTGGGCAGTGGAACCGACTCACTTGTGCGGAGCCATGTCCACATCGAGGTGGGTGGCCAGCAAAGAATGTCGGAAGAACGTAACGTGAAAAGCTCGAAATCCAAACTTGGGTTCAACGGGACCTAGTCGATGGCCGTTGGCGGCATGGTCGGCAGCGGGATCTTCTCGACACTGGGCGTCGTGATCGGGATCGCCGGTGCATGGGCCTGGCTCAGTTTCGCGACCGCGGGCCTCATCGCCCTGGCCGCCGGGTATAGCTAGGTGAAGCTGTCCGCCCATTACGGCGAAGGGGGCGGAGCGTTCACCTTTCTCCGGGAGATCGATGCACAGGGGTTCGCCGGCAGTCTCTCGTGGGTTCTCATCGTCGGCTACGTGCTCACCAATGCCGTGTATGCCTTCACCTTCGGGCAGTACCTGGGGTACGTCGTGGAGTTGGGGTCATGGTTCCCACGTGTGGCTGGCGTCGCCATCATGGCCTTGTTCATTGGGCTAAACCTGCGGGGCGTCGGCAAGGCTGGCAGCGTCGAGATTCTTCTCGTTTGGTTCAAGCTGGCCGTGCTGGTGGGGCTGGCCGGATGGGGGCTTGCACAGTGGGCTCCCTCGATGCTCTCGCAGGGCGTGCCTGACACCGGGCTCAGCGCAGCGCTGTTCGGTGCTGCGTCTGTCTTCATGGCCTACGAGGGCTTTCAACTGCTGACCTACGACTACCAGGACATCAAAGATCCGAAGAAGACGTTGCCGCGCGCGGTGCTGTCGGCCATCGTCGTGGTCATCGTCGTTTATGTTGTCGTTGCCCTCGGTACGGCCATGCTGATCGGTGCGGACCAGGTCGTGGAGAACAAGGAGGTCGCGTTGGCCATCGCTGGGAAGCAGGCCTTGGGTAGCGTTGGCCTCGTGATTGTCACGATTGCCGCGGCGTTCTCCACCGGGTCGGCCATCAACGCCACGCTCTTCGCCACGGCGCGTCTCGCGAGCAAAGTGGCCAAGGGCGGGGAGCTGCCGGCCGCTCTGGAACATGAGAACAAGGCCGGTATACCCAATCGGGCTGTGCTCGGGCTGGGTTTGGCCGCAGCGGTCCTTGCGGCCGTAGGAACGCTCACCACGCTCGTCGAAGCTGCCAGCCTCTCCTTTCTCTTCACTTTTGCCGTTGTGGGAACTCTCGCCTTTCGTCAGCGGGCAGGCCTGCGGATCGTCACTGGGTTTGGCGCGATGGCCGCCGCCGCTGCTTCGGTTGCCCTGATCGTTCGCCTCGTTCGAACCGACCCGCTGGCGCTCCTTCTCCTCGGCCTACTGGTGCTCATCGCCGTCTTTGGGCGTCCGGTCCTGTTGCGGCACCCCGAGACGGAGGACCGTAAGAGCGAAACGGGAACTTAGGTCGTCGTTGCTTGGCGCGGGAAAACCAGCCAAATCGGTCGTGCGGAAGCAATTGGAGATGGCCCCCCACATGGCCGGCGTGCTGGGCATCGTGCTCACCGCCATCCTCTCCTTGCAACTCGGCGTCCTTCCCGTCCTAGCGTTGAAATCCGAGGCGAAGAGCAGCACGCAGTCCTAGTTTCTTGGTGGCCAATCCCAGGTGGGCTTGGTCAACAAGCCCTGCCCGGACACACAGGTCGCGCCGAGCTCTTTGGCGAGCACGATGGAGGTACACTCAGGGCTCTCGGCCAGCGCCTCGGTCAGCTGACTGGCGTGGGAGACGACCCACATCTGGGTCTTCTCCGAGGCCTTGAGGATCAGGCGTGCCAGAGCGGGCAACAGGTCGGGGTGCAAGCTGGTCTCGGGCTCGTTGAGCACCATCATGCTCGGCGGTCTCGGGGTGAGCAGGGCTGCGACCCAAAGCAGGAAGCGCAAGGTCCCGTCGGAGAGCTCGGACTGATCCAGGGGGCGCAGGAGACCGTGCTGTTGGAACTCGACCCAGAAACGGCCGCGGTCCGAGTGGACCTCGATGCGACCGCCAGGGAAGGCATCGGCGATGGCGTTGCGAAGGGCGGCGCGGTCGCCGTCCTCGATGATGGTCTGCAGCGCTGCGGCGAGGTCGTGGCCGTCGTGGTCCAAGACCGGCGTGCGCGTGCCGACCTGCATTTGGCGCGCGGGGGCGCGGGCGTCGGTGCGGAAGTGGTCGTAGAAGCGCCACGATTGAATGGCATCCCGCACGATGAGGGCTTCGGGCGCCCGAATGGGGTCGGCGATTCGAGACAGCAGGCTCTCGTAGGGCGCCAGGTCTGCGGTGACCACAACGTCGTCCGACTCGTCCATACGAAGAACCAGGTTGCGTTTGCGATCTAGGAGGACGGCACCCCGCCTGTATCGAGGTCCGTGCCAGATGCACTCCCGCTTGATCTCCGGGTCTTTCGTGAAATGTGTTTCCCCACCCGAGGCACTCTCTGTTGTCGTGAGGCCAAACTCGATGGAGTAGGAGAAATCATCGGCCGCGAAGCCCAGCTTGAGCGCGATGGGGTTCCTCCTCATCGTCGCTGCGATGGGCTGCGTCCCATCCTTCATCTCTCGGCTGTGGTTCTCAGGGCCCGCCCACAACACCGAGTCGAGGCCGCCCTCGTTGGCCAACGATGCGCCGGCGCGTCCCGTGGCGGTCTGGCTGAGCAAACGCAGCGCCCGATACAGGTTCGACTTGCCGCTGCCATTGGGGCCGGTGATGACGTTCAACTGTCCCAAGCCGACGACGAGCTCGCGCAGGGAGCGGTAGTTGGAGATGGCAAGGGTCCTGAGCATCCGGGCATCCGCTCTCTAGAAAGCCTCAACAGGCTGTGAGTGCCGAATCACTTTGCAATACCCATGTCCGAGAAGCCAGGCGCCAGCATGGTCTCCATTGCAACGTGCTAGTCAGTGAGCGCTTTTGCGATCGTGTTGATGTCGAGAAACATGGGAACAGAGTCGCCGTGGAGACGTCCCTCACGGACACTCTCGAGGGGGATGAACCCGAGCTTCTCGTAAAACCCGATGGCATCGAGCTTCGCGTCCACAACGACGCCAACACAACCAGCGCTGTCACGCTCCTCGAGCGCGAGCGAGAGCACATGCCGCGTCAGCCGCTGACCGACATGCGTACCCTGGGCGGCGAGGTCGACGCCAAGGCGCGCGAGTCGCAAGATCGGCAAAGGATAGGCCGGAAGCCGTCGCCGCAGCCTTTCGTTAGGCACCTCACGCCCTTCGATGGTGCCGACTGCGAGGGTCACGAATCCCAAGATTCGCTCATTTAGGACCGCGACATATGTCACGGCGAGCCTCAGCTTGAACTGATTCTGGCCCGCATAGTGTTGGAAGAAGCGATCGAGCGCAGGTTCCCCACACGAGAAAGCGCTCCGATCGTCCGTGGGTCTCAAGGGCCGAATCTCAATCGTCTGTGCCACGCATCAGCTCCCTGAGCGCACGAGAGGGTGCGGGCGCCGCTTGGAGACACTCGGCAATCCGATTCAGGTCCTCATCGTCGAGGACGAGCCGCGTCGGGATGAAGGCTTCGTCGGGCAGTTGGCGTCGCGACTCCATGAAGTACAAGAGCGCTTGCTCGACGACGAAGTTCTTCTTCAACCCGAGCTCTTCGGTGAAGCGGTCGAGCTTCTCTTTGGTGGTGGTCGAGATCGTCGCGGAGACTTGGGAGTTTGGGGGGCTCATTTTCTCTGTCCTCTGGACGACGCATGGTAAAGAATGCGTCTCCATGGAAAAAATAGCAACCGCGACCCAAGACGTCAATCGGATTTTTCGCGCGTTACTCGGCACCGAGCAGTCTCGAAGCGAGACTGCTGGCGTGCCTACGCGCGATCGGATTTTCGCGTGCCTACGCGCGATCAAAGTCCTCTAGGAAGCAGGTCCGACCGCGCTCCTCGCCATTTGTGTCGGATGCTCAGCGAGCAAGCCCCAAGAAAAAACTCCACCGTTGACATCCAAAATCCCAGACGTCATTGATTAGACCACTGGTCTAAACCGGTGGTTTGAACAACGGTCCAACCGCTGAGTCCAACCGGCAGTTTCACGGCTCAGCCTGCGAGTCCGCTCGGACCAAGACAGAGAAAACATGCCTCGTCCTCGCTTCTTCAAGCTCGAACCCGACAAGCAAGCCCGCATCATCGACGGCGCGGGCCAGGTCTTCGCGCTGCACGGCTACCAGGGCGCCTCGCTCAACCAGATCATCGCCCAGACCGACATCAGCAAGGGCGCTTTCTACTACTACTTCGACGACAAGGCCGACCTCTTCGCGACCTGCGTCACCCACGCCCTCGAGGAGGTCTTCCAGAGCGTCGACTTCGACCCGCAAACGCTCACCGTGGAGACCTTCTGGCCGGCCTTGATGGCCATGAACGACCGCATGATGACCTACACCGACGACCACCCTTGGCTCGTGGCCGTCGGAAAGCAGCTGTACACCTCGGTCGACGACCCCGAGCTCAAAGACCGACTGGCGCCGCTGCTCGCCCACGGCAGGAGCTTGTGGGCCGCGATCTTGGTGCGGGGCCAAGAGATCGGCCAGGTGCGGAACGACCTCCCGTTGGAGCTCCTGCTGGCCGTCATGAACGCCCTCGACGTCGCCATCGATCGCTGGTTCGTCGAGAGCTGGCACGACTACTCGAGAGAAGAGCTCGAGCGCTTGACCACCGTCGCGCTCGACATGATCCGCCGCATGGTCGAGGCACCGGAGGCTTGAGATGAAGACATCCTGGTTGCTCTCTGTCCTGCTCTCCGCGCTCCTCTTTCCTGGCGCGCTATCCGCACAAGAGAATCCTCTCCCAGACATCAAGGCCGTGACGCAGAACCTCGATGACCTCTTCCGCTCGAAGGCGTCGCACGGCGAGCTGAAGATGGACATCGTGACGGCAAACTGGAGCCGCACGCTGGAGATGGAGATGTGGACCAAAGGCGAAGACTTCGCCTTGATCGTCATCCGCTCGCCCGCCAAGGAGGCCGGGACCGCCACGTTGCGCACCGACGAAGGGCTGTGGAACTACGCCCCGCGCGCCGACCGCATGATGCGCGTGCCCACCGGCATGCTCTCCGATGGCTGGATGGGCAGTCACTTCACCAACGACGACATGATGCGCGAGTCGAGCTGGGAAGACGACTACGACACCGTCCTGAGCTGGGAGAAAGAGGGGGACACGACTTACCTCGTGGCCACCAGCACGCCCAAACCCGACGCCCCCGTGGTCTACACCAAGGTCGTGCAGTGGATGACCGAGAAGGACTGGATCCCCGTGCGCGCCATGTACTATGACGGCGAGGAGCTGGTGCGGACCATGACCTTCGACGACATCAAGGAGATGGGCGGGCGCAGGATCCCGACCCTCATGTCCATCATTCCGGCCGACGCACCGGACGAGAAGACGCAGTTCTCCTATGTGACCATCGAGTTCGACATCGCTCTGGACGACGACCTCTTCACGGCTCGCGGGCTGCGCAAGGCGGCGCAGAAGTAGCCTTCACCCGCGGCCCCTCTCCCACTTCGTGGGCGAGGGGAGTCCGACGTTCACGGTCGCCGCGGGTTTGCGGTGGGTTCGTTCGTTCTGGATTAGAGCGCGACTCAGAGGCGTGACATGATCTTTCGGTTGGCTATTCGTAACCTCTTCCGCAAGCGCTGGCGCAGTCTGCTGACTGCGAGCGGCATTGCCGTAGCCGTGGCGATCTTGGTGTGGATGGTGTGCTGGATGGACTCGTTCAACGACCTACTGATCAAGGGCGCGACGTCCCTCGACATCGGCCAGGTCCAGGTCCAGAGCCAGGCCTACATCGACAAAGCGAACCTCTACAACAGCTTCCCCGTCAGCGGTGCGCACCTCGATGAGGTTCGCAAGCTCGAGAACGTCGGCGGCGCCGTGGCGCGAGTTCACGTCTACGGGCTGGTCGGCAACGAGGAGCGCTCGCAGGTCGCCCGCATCACCGGCGTGCAGCCCGAAGACGAGCGGCGCGTCACCAGCGTTGTCGACGGACTGCAAGCGGGAAGCTGGCTCTCCGAGACGCCCGCTGGGCCTGGTCCCCGCGAGCTGGTCCTCGGCGCCGCCCTCGCCAAGCTGCTGCAGGTCGAGGTCGGCGACGAGCTCGTGCTCTTCTTGCAGGCCGCCGACGGCTCGCTGGGCAACGAGCTCGGCAAGGTCATCGGGGTCGTCAAGACCGGCAGCACCCTCATCGACCGCAACACCGTCTTCATGCACATCGACGATGTGCAATACGTCGCCGCGCTCGACGGGCAGGCCCACGAGGTCAGCATCAAGGTCACAGACCTGAGCGCCATCGCCGAGGTCTCGGCCGCGGTGGCCGCGCTGGTCACGGTGGACGGCGAGCAAGACCCCAAGAGGCTCCTGGTCTCCCGGACCTGGGAGAAGGTCAGACCGCAGATGTCCAAAATGGTCGAGATGAACAGCCAGAGCACTGGAGTGCTCTACTTCATCATCTACCTCATCGCCGGGCTGGGCATCCTCAACGCCCAGCGCATGAGCGCCCTAGAGCGTCGCCGCGAGTTCGGAGTGCTCCTCGCCGTGGGCATCAGCCCGGCCAAGCTGTGGCTGTCCATCGTGGTGGAGACTCTGGTGCTGACGCTGCTGGGAGCGGCCCTGGGCGCTGCCCTCGGTGCAACGATCTCCGAATACCACACCGTCGTCGGCCTCGATTACAGCGTCTTTTCCAGCGCCGAGAACATCTCTTTCATGGGGGTCTCGTTCTCCGAGCGCACCTACTTCGACCTCGAGCTCCAGCACGTCGTCGACCCTGTGGTGGTCATTGCCTTCGTCGGCATCCTCTGTGGGCTTTGGCCGGCCACGAGCGCTTCGCGCCTCAACCCCATGCGCGCCATCTCGGGGAGGTCCTGACATGTGGAAGCTCGCCTGGCGCAACATCTGGCGCAACAAGCCGCGCACACTCATCGTCGTCTCCGCCATCGCCTTCACCTTCGCGCTGATCCTCGTCTCTTTGGGGGTCTCTGAGTCCAACTACACGAAGATGGAAAAAGCCGCGGCCGAGGGCGCCGGCGGCAACCTCCTCATTCACGGCGAGGGCTACTGGGAGAACCAGACCAACGAGGCTTTCATCGCGGACCCTGCGCCGATCTTGCAAGCCCTCGAGGGCGTCGAAGGCATCCGCCGGGTCCAACGCAAGGTCTACATCAACGCCCTCCTGACCTCTCCGACTGGCAGCACTGGGGCACGGGTCACCGGCGTTGTCCCCGACGAGGACCCTGAACTCGACAAGCTCTCTCCCTTCGTGGTCGACGGCGGGGCGTTCGTCGCCGCCGAACCCAATGGTAAGATCGTGCTGGGTATCGGGGTCGTCGACGAGCTGGGCGTCAAACTGGGAGATCGCGTCGTGCTCACCGCCACGGCCCCCAACGGCGAGGTCGTGCGCGCCTTGTTCCACCTCGGGGGAGTTCTGGACACGCAGTTCGAAGCCATTGACGACTCCTCGGCCTACGTTCACTTGGCGGACGCTCAGAAGGCCATCGGCCTCGGCGAGGGCTTGACGCAGCTCGGCGTCGTCATCGACGAGGACAGCCACCGCTTCGAGACGCGCGACGCCGTGCGCAAGGCGCTCGGCGCGCACGCCGCGGGGCTCGAGCTCTTGACCTGGGACGAGGCGGTGCCCGAGCTGGTGGGATTCATCGAGGTCGACCGCTCCTTTGGCTACATCTTTGACGTCATCCTCTTCATCATCGTCGCCTTTGGCATCGCCAACACGTTGCTCATGGCGGTCATGGAGCGCGTGCGGGAGCTGGGCCTGCTGGGCGCCCTAGGGCTGAACCCCGCGAAAATAGCCACCTTGGTGGTCTTCGAGACCATCTTGGTGGCGCTGGTCGCCCTCACGAGCGGGTTCTTGCTCGGCTATGGCATCCACGTCTGGTTCCGCGACGTCGGCCTCGATGTGGCCGAGCTGTACGGCGACGCCGACTTCTCTGGCGTGACCCTCACCGACCCCATGATGAACAGCGCGCTCAACCCCAGCACTTGGGGGATCGCGGCCTCGCTGGTCTTTCTCTTGGTTTTGTTCAGCGCGCTCTATCCCGCCTGGAAGGCGAGCCGGATGGAGCCCGCGCAGGCCATGAAGACTTACGAATAGCGGCGGCCAGGCCGCCTCGAAGGAACGGATATGAGCACCCAGAACATCGTCGAGACCCACGACCTGGGCCGCGTCTACCAACAAGGCACCATCGAGGTGCACGCCCTCAAAGGCGTCAACTTCGAGCTGGCGCCCTTGGAGTTCGCGGCGCTGGCCGGCCCGTCCGGTTCGGGCAAGTCGACGCTCCTCAACCTCATCGGCTGCCTCGACGCGGCGACCTCCGGCAGCCTCACCCTGGACGGCCGACCCGTCGCCAAGATGAACCGCACTCAGGCTGCGCTCTTCCGTCTGCGGCGCATCGGCTTCATCTTCCAGGCCTACAACCTCGTCCCCGTGCTCTCGGCCTACGAGAACGCCGAGTTCACCCTCTATTTGCAAGGCGTGGCCAAGCAGAAAAGGCGTGAAATCGTCGAGCCTCTCATGCAGCGCGTGGGGCTTGCTAATCTGATGGACCGACGCCCGCACGAAATGAGCGGTGGGCAGCAGCAGCGCGTCGCGGTCGTGCGGGCCATCGCTTCGAAGCCGGCAGTGGTGCTGGCCGATGAGCCGACGGCGAACCTCGACTCGGAGGCTGCCATCCAGCTCCTCGAACTCATGCAGGAGCTCAACGAGGAGCAAGGCGTCACCTTCCTCTTCGCCTCCCACGACGAGCGCGTCCTCGAGGTCGCCAAGCGCGTCATCCAGTTGCGCGACGGGGAGATCGTCTCCGACGAGGTGCATTGATGCGACGTCTCCTTGGCTCCGCGCTCGTCCTGTGTTTGCTGCTGGCGTCGGCCCGGGCCTCTGCCACCATCCCACTGGTCGAAGGCGAGGACGTCACCCTCGACTTGGCTGGCTATCTCAAGGCCCTGACCGGCGTGCAGCACATCCCCTATGACAGCGACGGCCTCTTGCCCGAGACCTTGGGCATGAGCAGCAACGTCCTGCGGGTCGAGTGGAAGCTGGTCCTTGGTGAGAGGTTGACCATGGAGGTGCACGACCGGCTGTTCTGGAAGCTGTTGAGCGAACCGACGGCTTTGGGCAGCAGCCTTGGGCTGGGCGCCACCGCCCAACCCAAGCGCAGCGTCGACCTGAGCACCAAGATTGTCGACAAGCCCACGAACACTTTTGTCCACGACCTCGACCGACTCTTCTTTCGGCTCTACTTCGACTTCGCCGACTTCACCGTCGGCCGCCAAGCCATCACCTGGGGGCGCTCGTCGCTGTTCACGGTGGCGGACATCTGGACGACCTTCAGCCCCTTCGAGCTCGACCTCAGCGAGAAGCCCGGTGTGGACGCGGTCCGCATGTTGACGAGCTACGGCGAGGGCTCGGAGCTCGAGGGGGTCGTGGTCGACCGGGGTTCCATTGACGACCTGTCGGGGGGCCTCAAGTGGACGACCTACTTGGACTTCGGAGATCTCTTTCTGTCGGTGGCCAAGGACTGGGAGAACCTCATGCTGTTGGGCGGAGTCTCCGCCGAGGTCGACGTCTACGGAGTGCGCGGCGAGGTGGCCTGGCCGGCTTTCGACCTCGACGACCAGAGCGTAGGCCTGCCCCGCGTGACCGCGGGGCTGGACACCTTCGGCAGCGGCTGGTTTTCCAGCCTCGAGCTGCACTACAACGGCGCCGGCAGCCAGACCGACAACACCGGCACCGCCAAGCCGTCCAAGGCGTTGGGTCGCGGCGAGGTCTACTGGATGGGCCGCTACTACGCGGGCGCGGTGGTCGTCTGGACGGCGACTGACCTGCTGACGCTGACCCTCTCGGCGCTGGGCAACCTGAGTGATCCCAGCGTGATGCTCGCCCCCAGCCTGGTGTACCGCTTTTCGAACGAGGCGGAGGTGAGCGCGGGAGGTTATGTGGGGTTGGGAGAGTCGCCGGATTTCTTGCCGAGTACGAAGATTCCCAGTGAGTTTGGGGCGTATGGGAATCTGTATTTTGTGCAGTTGGCTGGGTATTACTGATTGGGGGTCGGGGTTTGTGGTGGGATTGGCTTCGGATCTCAACGCGGAGGCGGGGAGGCGCAGAGCCGCAGAGAGTCTTGGGGAGGCCACGCCGACGTGAAGAATTGTATGGCGAACACGGCCATGGGGAGCGCGGAGGCCTGGCCTGATTTATCCGCGACGATGGGTCAAGGCACGTCGGAGAGTTGCTTCACTTTGGCGAGAAAGAATCGCTCGGACCACACCGTCAAGCTCGCCCGCTCGGATGCATGAAGGAAGGGCTCCACATCGCGGGCGGCTCGTGCCCAGTCGATTTCACGAACCTTCGCCTCGAGCGCCTCGGTGAGCCAGGTCGGACCTGGCTTGACGTCACGATCTCGCCACGGGCCGGTTTGCTGCAGGGCGTGGCGCAACAACTCGCTATTTGGCACGACTCGCTGCCGGCAATACCAGACAAAGTCATACCAATCGCGTCCTTTCAGATACTCGCGACAGAGCAGCGCATGGAGTTTCAGTGCGAAGTTGCTCGCGAGGTCTTGTGTGTGGACCTCAAAGTCGGCCGGGAATTCTGCGAATTGCCAGATTGCGCCGCTGCCCGCGGGGGGATGGGTGTCGATCTCGAGTTTCACCTTGAGCTTGCGCCGACTGTCGACAATCGCGAGGTTGAGCTGGCTCACAATCGAGTTGTCCTTGAGCAACGCCTTGCGGACGGCTCGCTCTGGGTTCAGCTCTTTGAGCTCGCACTTCACACCGAACTCTCGCATCACCCTCGTTAGCGCGTCGAAATAGCCCGACCATCGAAAATGCGGCTCGGGAGCAATGGCGAGGAAGTCGAGGTCTTCAGAGAAACGGGGCAACCCATGCAGCAGCCGCAGACTCGTGCCCCCGTGAAAGAGGGCAAGTTCGAAGAAGTCGGTCTGCCAGAGCGCATAGAGCGCGATTTCCTGAAGGGTCTCCTTCAGAGCTTGCTCGGCGTCAACAGCACTGCTGGATGCGCGGTCTCGAATTCGCCTCCGGAGCAACTCGTTCATCGTCGGTACTCCTGGGTGAGCGCCTCAAAACACCGAAGTGTGCGCCGCAGCGTGTACGCACGGCCCACGTCGCGCCAGGTGATGGCTGGGACCTCGGCGATGGATGCGGCGTCGATCCGCATCCCATCCACGAAGGCGCCAGCGTCGCCGGGCTCGATCTTGCGTTGGCTGATGAGGTCCAGGAGGGCTCGAAGCGGCCGAGCAACGAACGCGACCCGCCCGTCGATGACGAGGCGCTCGACGGCCTCTAGAAAATGACCGGGAGATGTGACCAGAGGCGAAAATCGGAAGGTGCCGAGCGCATTCTCTACCTCGAGGGTGCGGCGATTCGATGTGACGGAGAGTATGAGCGGGACGGACTCGGGGAGCCATCCATGGTGGCTCAGCGCGCTCTCGAATGAAATGTAGGAGCCCGGCACGAGCGCTTGGGCGAGGACAAAGGGATGGAGTACCTTTGTGGAGTGCTTGGCCGAGAGGACATAGAGCCCTCGCCGAAGACGCACGAGCTCACCGCGGGAGAGGGCGCGATTCACGAGGTTGTAGCGACTCTGTGGGGAGCCCTGGAGGAGCCGAGCGATCTGCGCGGAAGAGACGACGCGATCGTTCCAGCCGGCCTCGAGGAGTGTTTCGGTCAGCGTCTGCATTCGTGCACGATACTTTCCATATTTGAAAGTTTCAAGCACGAATTGCTGAGTACAAAGCCCTCCTAGGTGTTGGCCCGGTTGGGGTGATACGGCGTGTAGATAGGAAATCCCTGGCTTCGTGTCCCGCGCACTCCTAAGAAAGAAAACTGCGGCCCCCGTCCCCGCAGGAAGAACAGGTCAGACACTAGTAGTGCGTTCCATTAATATAGTTACACTAGAACCTAAGTAGTTTATACTGGCCATGATCTTTTTGACTCTCTTGACGGAGGTGATCATGGCCGGAAAGACCAAACGTGCGGCGCTGGTGTTGACGCAAGAGCAAAGGGCGAAGCTTAAGGAAC
>Ga0210044_10002273_pt1 | contig 28773 bp, 26 predicted proteins | sample CryGey13umfilter_2_FD_183959 | JGI IMG/M metagenome (GOLD analysis project Ga0210044, IMG submission 183959) | Groundwater microbial communities from aquifer in Utah, USA - Crystal Geyser 4/9/14 3 um filter (SPAdes) (version 2) | ecosystem: Environmental > Aquatic > Deep subsurface >... | reverse complement strand
TGCAACGGATGAACAGATGAAACCAATATTAAAACTTATTCGCCATGCTCAATGGAGATGGGATTGGGTTGCTGCGGCAAATGCACTTGGTTTTCATTCTCCAGTTGAAGCAATGAGAGTTTTAGGAACATCAACAGATAAAGCAAAAGAAGCAAGAAAGGAAATTGCATTAATACTTGTTAAGTTGGGAGTGAAATATCCTGTCGAATTACCAGATATCTCTACAAAAGAAAAAGCACAAAAATTTATTGGTCTGGAGATGCAAAAATTAAAAGCAGCGAAAGAAGAATTTCTAAAGACCACAACTGTTAAGTGGGATGAAGATGCAAAAAAGCGTCAGGGATTTTTGTACGAATATAAATTGGAAAATCAATTTATATATATCCAAATACTTATTCCTCGATTTAACCCCTCAGAATTTAAATCGGGGAATTTTTATTTTTATTCTTTTAAGTATTATGAATAACCTCCCGCTTTATCTGACGAAATTCCGTAAGTTGACGGATTTCATTCAGTCTATACACTTCTTTTTTATACCATTCATACATATTTAATTTCTTTTAAAATGGCATTATTGTTGGTATTTAGGAATTTATTAAAATTAATAAGGAGTTAATTATGAATGAAGAAAATAATCCTCACGATAAATCCCGTCGGAAATTTTTAAGCAAATTATTTATGGGTGGAGGATTATTGGCAAGCTTTGCGTTAATTACAAGAAATGGAATAAAGTATATTTTCCCATCAATAGAATCAACACCATTAAGAAAGTTACTAGTTGGGAAAGATGATAAAATAAAAATTGGTGAAGTAAAAGAAGTGCAGGTTGGGGAAAGCGCTTTATACTTAATTAAAAACAAAGATGGGTATAAAGTGTTTTCATCAGTTTGTACTCATCTTGGTTGCAAGGTAAAGTGGGAAGATTATAGAAACAGATTTTACTGTCCCTGCCATAAAGGAGTTTTTGATTCTCATGGGAATGTAATTGAGGGTCCGCCTCCACGTCCTTTAGATGAATTTAAGGTTGAAGTAGATAAAAACCTGGTTTATATGTGGATTGAGGAAAAATCAACGGAGACAGTATGAACGAAAAGATGAAAGAATGGTTTATGAAACGAGTTCCTTTCAACCAGGAAAAAGCCTCAAAGGTAATGTCCAAAATTTTTCTCGAGGAACCTATTCCTAAACACATGAAAAACTGGTACTACGCACTTGGAGCAACTCCATTAATCCTTTTTGGTTTTATGGTTGTAACAGGTATTCTTCTGACTTTTTATTACATACCATCACCAAATAAAGCATATAATAGTGTGAGATATATAACAGAGGAAGTTAGCATGGGCTATTGGATAAGGGGTATACACAGATGGGCTTCCAATCTTATGGTCATAGCTATAATTTTACATATGGTACGAGTATTTTTTACAAGAGGATACAGAAAACCAAGAGAATTAAATTGGATAGTCGGGATTCTAATGTTTGCTGTCACACTTACTTTATGTTTTACCGGCTACTCAATGGTTTATAATCAGCTTTCTTATTGGGCAGCAACTGTTGGCACAAATATGATAAAAGAAATCCCGATAGTAGGAACTACTATTCTGGATTTTTTGAGAGGAGGACAAGAAGTATCAAGCAATACACTAACCCGATTCTTCAATCTTCATATAGGTTTTTTACCAACATTGTTATTCATTCTGATTATTATACATATTGTGTTTATAAGGATGCATGGGGTTTCTAAACTTGAAGGTAAAGAAGATGATGAAGAGACTTATTCTTTTTATCCTGAACACTTTTACCATACAATTATTGTTGCCCTTTTCTTAATTACTTTTATTAGTGCTTTAACAATTGTACTTCCTCCGGGATTGGGTGAACCGGCTAATCCCAATATAACTCCAGCGCACATTAAACCTGAATGGTACTTCTTTGCAGTGTATTCAATATTGAAATTTGTTCCTTTAAAAATTGGAGTATTTTTAATATTAGCTCTTGTAATAGCCGCTACTTTCTGGCCATTCATTGATGATATGTTAAGGAAAAAATGGCCAAAAATTAAAATTCATTATTTGGTTGGGTCATTAACAATAATTCTATTCCTTTTCTTTACCGTTTACGAAATTTTAGTTCATTAAAGTTTGAAATTAATTATGGAGAAATAAATGTCAGAGAATAACAATTCATTATCTACACAAAAATTACTTGTAGGCATTTTCAGCATTTTGCTTTTAATAATTCTGATAATTGTTGCAGCAGTTGAGATGAAGCAAACCCGTAAACCTGAATTGGTTGTTGATGTAAGCGGCGTTAATAAAAAGTGTGTCGATTGCCATATACAAAAAGGAGTCGCAGTAAAAGCAATAGATAGCTGGAAACAAAGTAAGCATGCACAGCAGAACATTTCCTGCATAGATTGCCATACTGCAAAAAAAGGAGATTTTGATGCTTTCTATTGTCCTGAAAGTGATTTTTTAGTTGCACGGCATCCAACACCTAATGATTGCGCTGAATGTCACGAACAGCAAGTAAGAGAATTTTCTGAAAGTAAACATGCGCATCAATTTTGGCTGATAAAAAACGCGGACCGCGCAGTTTTTGAAAATCCGATTTCAACAAGGAACGGCTGTGAACAATGCCATAATATTGGTAATCTCTGGCCAGATGGTAGCGTGGGTGAATGTGATGCTTGCCATGCAAAACACACTTTCAGTAAAGCAGTTGCGCGACAACCAGAAACATGCGGCGAATGTCATATTGGTCCCGATCATCCACAAATAGAAATGTACCTTGAATCGAAACATGGCAATATTTTCCGCTCACAAGAAAAAAAACTTGACCTAAATTATTCTTCAAAGGATAATAAACCAATTCCTATTGATGTTCCCGTATGCACCACGTGCCATATGGACGGGAATGAAACTCAACCAATGACTCATAATGTAAGTGCCCGTCTTGGTTGGGAATCCCAAGCAGCATGGAGCTTCAGAACAGTTTGGCTAGATGAAAAACTTGGGAATTGGGAAATGAAGCGTTCAAGGATGGAATCGGTTTGTAAGAGTTGTCATGCTCCGGATTTTATAGAAACATATTTCTTAACCGCTGATCTTGTTAATTTACAATATAACGAAATTAGAAGAGTATTTGTTGATTGGAATAAAAAACTTAATAAAAAGGGGCTCACTCATACTCTGATTGGAAAGGATGGGAAACCATATTCTGATCCTACCCTTGTTGGATGGGATGAAGTTCCAGAATATAAAATGTATTACGCATGGCATCATGAAGGAAGAAGATTTAGAATGGGCGCCGAAATGATGGCAGCAGATTATACACAGTGGCATGGCATTTGGGAAATACAGGATGATTTAGTTACTATGTTAACATGGGCTGCAGAACATGGTGATAAAGAAGCTAAAAAATGGGTTGAATCAATTGATCCAATTAAATTTGCTCCTTATGCTTTGTATGATATTCCCGGTAATGCATGGGGAATAAATGCTAAGTCAAATACTTTACCTTATGTGTATAAAACCTATCCGGATTACTGGGAAAGAATAAAATCCAATGTAAAAGCGGCTTATGACAACAATTTATTATCAGAAAAGCAATGGCTTGCCTGGTTAAAACGCTTTGAAAATAAAGAACATTACCTTGGTACTAAATACAACGTAGATTCAACTTTTAAAATCTATACCGACAGAGATGATCTTGATACAAAAGCATTTAAGAAACAAGCTGTTGAATTTAAGCTCCCTGGAAATCCATTCTGGATTTGGTGATTTTTTTAATACTGGCTCATAATTACAATATGAGCCAGTTTAACTACTTTTATCAGAGGTTGAGAAATGGAAAAAATTGATCAGAGAATTTTACATTCAAATATTATTAATACATTTATTCTCGGAATTATATGGGGATTTCTTGAACTAATTGAAAACAAATTTTTGATGTCAAATAATATTTTCACAAAAGGTTTAATAATTTCTTTAGTTACATTTTTTATTCTTATTTTCTCGAAAAAAATAATTGTTTATAAGGGCTCATTATTAATTATGGCAGCAATAGCGTTGATGATTATATTTGCTGCACGTGGATATTTTTTCAATATAATGCTTGCAGTCTTTGCTCAAGCATTTATTGCAGAGATTATTTTTTCTTTCTTAAAATTTAGATTAGCGAGCACAATTATTGTCAGTACTCTGATTTTTTTATATACTTTTATCCATGGATTGGTATGTCAGGGTTCTTTACTTGGAAGTTATGTTGTTTACCAATATCAACATTTATTCTCAACTTTAACCGGAATTTCAATTTCTAAAGAAAAATATCTTATAGTGCTTTTATTTTTCGGATTTATTACACTTATTGTCGGTGTTGCTGTCGGTTGGTTGGGTTTTATTTTAGTAAAAGAATTTGATAAAAATAAGGTCAAGGGAAAGTTCAAAAAATTTGTTTATTAATATAAAAACTTCTTCTATTCCACTAAACTGATTGAATCCTTTTTAAAAGATAATTATAATCTTGTATGGTATTTAGATTGAAGAAAATTTCATCCGGAAATATTTCCGCATCTAAAATTTCCACATCAATTTTTGCTATAAAGTCTCGTACTTTTAAATTATTAGATTTTAATAAATCATCAAGTACAGGTAAGCATTTCTTATTATAAATACCGCAAAGGAATTGTATCCGGCCACTTTTCTTATAAATCACAACCGATTTATCAGAATTAAAATTTTTTATATAATCAACAGCTTCCCTGGTAATTAGAGGTAGATCACACGAAATAATAAAATTCTTTTCAGTCCTCGAATTTATCAGTCCGGAGTGAATTCCTGCTAAAGGGCCTAAACCAAGATAGATATCCTTATAAATCTTTAATTTCATAGACTTATAATCTTCAAGTATATTTGAAATAATGATTACATCATTGAATAATGGGCTAATTTTTTCATAAATAATTTCAATTATCTTTTTACCTGATAATTCAAGAAGTGCTTTATTCTGTCCAATTCTTGAACTCTTCCCACCCGCTAATATGATTCCAGTTACTGTCATTGATAATTTTAATCCTAAGTAATGAGAAAACGATTTGTACTAAAGTACTATTTCTCAATAAACGATAAAATATCCTGGCATATTTATTGAAAATTTATTATTTTAAAATAAGGAACAATTATTATGCCCAATTCACCATTTTGTGATAAAAAGTCATTAATAGCAATCATGGATAGTCTTGATGTTGGTATTATTTTCGTTAATGAAAATAACGACATCTTGTTCGTGAATAAAACAGCGGAAGAAATAAGAAGAATCAAAAGTGAAGAGAGTGTTGGTAAATCTATTCTCAATTGTCACGGCGGTAAAATGAATCATAGAGTTCTGGAAGTGATGGATAATTTTAAAAAAGATAATAACATATCTCGACATAAATTGATAAAAACGCGAGGCAAATATTTTGATAATATATATAATGTTGTAAAAGATGAACAATCTAAATATTTAGGTGTGGTTTTGCTAAGTCAAGATGTAACTGAAAAAAAAATGCTTGAAGAAAAATTGCAAAAGTATAATGAAGAACTTGAACATAAAGTAAAAGAAAGAACTAAGGAAATTGAAGATGCATATAACAAACTAAAGGTTGCTCAACAACAATTAGTTCAATCAGAAAAAATGGCTGCAATAGGTCAGTTTGTTGCTGGCTTGGCACATGAAATAAACAACCCTCTAGATGGAATTCAAAATTGCTTGCGTGCAATTTTATCTGAACCTCAGAATTTAGAACAGACAAAAAACTATTCCGAACTTGCCTTGGATGGATTGTATAAAATTGAAATTCTCGTAAAGAAACTTTTAAGTTATGCTCGTCTACATGCATTAGAAAAAACAGAAGTGGATATCAATTTGATTTTAAAAGATATTCTTTCGCTGACTTCATTTAAGCTAAAGAATAAAAAGATAATTATTAACGAAGAATATAGTTCTGATTTGCCTTTAATTTATGGAGATGCCCACTTTCTAGAACAGGTTTTTGTTAATCTGGTTCTAAATGCCTGTGATGCAATGCCGAATGGAGGACAACTAACAGTAAAAACTTTCTCTAATAATAACGATTTTATTGAAATTAAAGTGATTGATAATGGAGAAGGTATTCCAAATGAACATCTAAATAATATTTTTGATCCATTTTTTACAACCAAACAAAAAAATAATGGAACGGGATTGGGGCTTTATTTATCATACAGTTTTGTTGAACAACATGGCGGCAAAATTTCAGTAAAAAGTAAGAAAGGGATGGGCACGGAGTTTACTGTTTTACTGCCGGCAATTCCTATAAAAGAAAATAAAATCGAAGTGACTGAGCACGTATTATCTTGAAGAAATAATATGCGAATAATTGTTATAGACGACGAAAAAATTAAACGCACCACAATGACCGATGTTCTGAATAAATCCGGTTATAATGTTGAATCATTTGAATCATCAGTTGCTGCCATAACTCATTTTGAAAAATTTGGTGCCGATATTGTAATTACTGATATCCGTATGCCAGATTTAGATGGTTTTGAAGTTCTTCAAAAAATAAAACATGTTAACCCCGATACGGCGGTTATTATGATTACGGGATATGGAACAATTGAGTCTGCTGTTGAAGCTATGAAATTAGGTGCATTTGATTATCTTACAAAACCATTTTCGTCTGATCAACTTTTACTTGTAGTAAAAAAAGCATGTCGTTTTTTAGAATTAGAAATCGAAAATATTAACCTTAAAGAAAAGCTCTCTGATATTTATTCATTTCATAATATTGTTGGTAAATCTAAAGTGATGAGACAACTTTATGGAAAACTTGAAACAATTTCTAAAATAGATATGTCCGTTTTGATTGAAGGGGAAAGTGGAACTGGGAAGGAAATTGTCGCAAATGCAATTCATTATAATAGTTTAAGAAAAAATAAACCATTTATAAAATTAAGTTGTGCAATTCTTAATGAATCACTTCTTGAAAGCGAATTATTTGGACACGTTAAAGGCGCCTTTACCGGAGCTATTAAAGATAAAAAAGGCCGGTTTGAATTAGCCGATGGCGGTACTCTTTTTCTTGATGATGTTGATGATATTCGTCCATCGGTTCAAGTAAAATTATTACGAGTTTTGCAAGAAAAAGAATTTGAAAAAGTTGGTGGAAGCTTCCCAATCAAAGTTGATGTTAGGCTTATAAGCGCAACAAAAGTAAATTTATTGGAAAAGGTTAAGAAACATGAGTTTAGAGAAGATCTTTACTACAGACTAAATGTAGTTCCAATTAATCTTCCACCCCTCCGGGAAAGGAAAGAAGATATAGTGTTATTATTAAACCATTTTGCAAAAAAAATTGGAAAAGAAAATCTCAAATTTTCAAATGATGCTCTCGAAGCTTTTGTAAATTATGATTGGCCTGGTAATGTAAGACAATTAGAAAATATTTTATATAGAATTGTTGCGTTCTCAAATTCCGATATTATTACAAAAAATATGATACCGCTTGAAATATCTCAAATACATCATGGTGGTTTACCTATAAATTTTAATGGCGTTGAAAAAATTCAATTTGATAAAATAGTTGAAGAGATTGAATCGGCAGCAATCAACTGGGCTTATATAAAAGCTGGGGGTAATCAATCTAAAGCAGCTGAATTATTAGGGATTAAAAGAACTACCTTCCGAGATAAGATGATTAAATATAACATTAACTAAATCATCGTCACTTTTTCGTCAATTGACGGCTACTCGTCTTGAATTAGAATTTACATTACAAATAAACACTCCCAACCTTACTTTTTTCATGGCATAATATTGGCGGAAAGTGATACTATCAGTGTTACTAAATAATATTAATAAATTGGAGATATCTTTATGAAAAAACTTCTATCAGCATTGGTAATCTTGGTGTTTGCAACACAAATAAGTTTTGCTCAGGATGCACCCAAAACAGAGTTCAAATTTAATGGACTTTACAATGTTTGGGGACAAATGCAAAATGATTTTACTATGGGCAAAACTCAATACAGAGATGCTTATTATGTTCAAATGCTCAGATTAAACTTTTCTTTTAATTATGGGGATAATATTAAGGCGGTTACTCGTTTTGATTTAGGACAAGGTTGGTGGGGTGTCGATAATGAAACACCAACTTATGCAGGCGCCAGCGGTATGTTTGATAATAAGGACACCCATTACTCTTTGCATGTTGATCACGCTTATATTTGGTTTAATGTTCCCTCAATATCAACAGCTTTCAACGTGGGGCGTTTTAATTGGGCAGCAGGTAATAAAATGGTTCTTGATAACAACTATGATGGTATAAATGCTATCATTAAGGTTGGAGAGGTGGACAACATAAAAATTGGTGCTGCAAAAATTTCAGAGGGAGTCTTAAGCATATCAGACTTACCAAAAGTACCACCAGATTCTAAAGGTGGTTATGATGCTCGAGATGCTAATCTATTCACCGCAGCTTATAATACTAAATTTGGAACATCAAACCTGGAACTTTATGGAATGTACTATTATGATGGATCTATAGAAGATTCCACAGCATATCTGATCGATGGACTTTATTATAACAGACCGAGGTTTACCCCACAAGTTACATCATTAGGAATCTTTGGCGCCGCAGGTACAACTAAAATGGATAAGTTGACTTTAACATACGAAGCAAATTATCTGATAGGAAAAGATGAAATCGATAATCCATCATACGCCGGTAGATTAAATACTTCTCCAAGTGCAATTGATCTATTAAAATATGATATTAATAACGGTGATATATCTGGCTACAACATATATCTAAAATTAAATTATGCGGTTGCTGAAGCAGTAACTTTAGGTATGGTTGCTGGAATGGGCTCAGGCGATGATGATCCGACCAGTGGGAAGGGAAATGTTAATAAACTCCGCACAGCCGGTTTCTTCTATATAACAGAAGTTTGGGAGGATTCAATTATGCCTGATGAAGAAGGAATTACACCTCAAGGTTTAGGTGCTCCAAATGTTAGAGCATACAGAGAACTTGAAAATACAACTGCACTTCAGTTAAATAGTACTCTATCAATCACGCCAGCTTGGAAATTATTTGGCTCATTCACTTATTTAAAAGCTACTCAACCTGTATTTGCCTGGACTGCTGCCGGACCTGATCTTACGACTAGTGCAACAGATTTAGGTTGGGAAGTTGATCTTAAAACTGATTACAAGATTTATAGTAATCTTACATTTACCTTCAGAGCTGGATATTTTTCACCAGGTACAGCTTCTAAATATTTGATTAATGGTAGTGATAAATGGGAGTTAGCTCCTTGGGAATTAAAAACGGTAATAACATTTGCATTCTAATAAATAAGGAAGAATAATGAAGATTAAAATATATTCTATAGTATTCATTACAGTGGCTGTTACCTTTTTCTTAGGGTTCACAAATAGTAATGTACACTCCTCATCCTCCAAACTTCTAGGAGACAAGCATCCTGATGTTGATTGGACGATTGGTTGTGTAGACTGTCACCAGGAAACCACTCCTGAAATTTTTACAGCATGGAGTAATAGTAAGCATGGGACTAGTGGTTTTGGCTGTTACATTTGCCATGGAGATGGGCAGGAAGTATTTTATAAAAAAGGACAGGATAATACTTGTCTTGGGTGTCATTCAGAAAAAGAAGTTAATTATAAAAATTTAAAAGTTAAATCATGCTTCGATTGTCATAACGGGCATACTTTAAAATTTCATAATAAAGGAGAATAATGAAATGTCAATTTCAAGAAGAGATTTCTTAAAAGCTTCTGCTCTAACCACTGCAGCTACAATAATTGGTGTGGAATCTTTAGTTGATAATAAAATATTTGCGGCTGCTCTCCAGGAAGGAATTGTCTGGCATAAATCTGTTTGCAGATTTTGCGGGGTTGGGTGCGGTGTTATGCTTGGGGTTAAGGATGGTAAACCCCTTGGTATTAAAGGCGATAAAGAGAATACAATCAATGCAGGACTTCTTTGTGTTAAGGGTTTTTATCTACATAAAGTAATTACTGCTAAAAACAGATTGCTTTATCCACTTATAAGAAAAAATGGAAAACTTGAAAGAGCTTCATGGGATGAAGCTCTTAATTTAGTTGCAGGTAAATTTAAGGAAATACTTGAAAAGAATGGACCTGATGCTTTGGCCTACTATGGCTCAGGACAGGCCGAAACCGAAGAGTCTTATCTTGCAGGCAAGCTTTTTAGAGGTTTTATAGGAACTAACAATGTTGATGGTAATCCAAGGCTTTGTATGGCAAGCGCTGCTGGTGGTTATATTTCAACGTTTGGTGCAGATGAACCAATTGGAACTTATGATGATATTGATTATTGTGATTTATTTTTACTAGTTGGTACTAATACTGCAGAGGCTCACCCAGTTATTTTTGATCGGCTTGTAAATAGGAAAAAGAAAAGTCCAAATTGCAAAATAATAATTATCGATCCTCGTAAAACTCCAACTAACAAAATTGCCGATTTACATATTATGGTAAAACCTGGCTACGATCTAGCAGTTCTCCATGCAATTGCAAGACTGCTTATTAAAGATGGGTATGCAGATGAGCAATTTATAAAAGATAGTGTAGTATTCAGTAATGGTAAAGATCCTATCAGTTATGATGATTATAAGAAATTCCTTGAAAAATATACTCCAGAATATGCTGCTGAACAAGCAGAAGTTCAAGCTGAAGATATTATCAAGATAGCAAAAATGTTTGGTGAATCACCAACTGCAATGTCAATGTGGACTATGGGAGTAAATCAAAGAACTGCAGGGGTGTTTTTAAATAATCTAATTCATAACATTCATCTTCTGACAGGGAAATTGGGCAAGCCAGGTTGTGATTCGTTCTCTTTAACAGGTCAGCCGAATGCTTGTGGTGGAGTTCGTGAGGGAGGTACTTTGACTCAATTATTACCCGGTCACAGAAGTGTGGGAAATGAACAACATAGGAAAGAAGTAGCTGCTATCTGGAAAATAGCTCCTGATAAAATTCAACCTAAAGTGGGAAAACATGCTGTTGCAATGTTCGAAGCAGCAGCTAAAGGTGAAATAAAAGGATTATACGTTCTTTGCACAAATCCTGCTCAATCACTGCCTAATTTAAATAAATACATACAAGGAATGAAAGATGCTTTCCTTGTAGTAAACGAATCATTCTTCCCTACTGAAACAGCAAAAATAGCCGATGTAGTATTTCCGGTTGCTTTCTGGGGCGAAAAAGAAGGTGTTTACGGATGTACCGAACGCAGATCGCAATACATGGCTAAGGCATTAGAACCAGCAGGTGAAGCAAAGTGGGACGGTGAAGTTATTATTGAAATTGCAAAAAGAATGGGATATGCTGAAGGTTTTCAGTACCTTAAAACACCTGAAGATGTTTGGAATGAATACCTAAAGTTTACTGCCGGAAAAGATATGGATTTAAGTGGAGCAACTTATGATAGATTGAAAAAGTTGCGCGGGCTAAGATGGCCTGTACCTAATACAAATCATCCTGGAACTTGGCATAGGTTTACTAAAGAAGATCCGTTTTTTCCTAAGGATAAAGCCGGAGATAAAAGAATGTATTTCTACGCTAAACCAGAAGGTAAAGCAGTAATATTTGCGCGACCGAATAAAGGACCGGAAGAACCGACTTCCACAGAATATCCAATTGCCTTAACTACTGGAAGAATACTTGAACAGTGGCATACAATGACAATGACAGGTCAAATTCCTGAGCTTTTAAGAGCTAATCCTAATCCTTACGTAGAAATTAATCCTAAAGATGCACAGTCTTGGAATATTCAGAATAAGGATAAAGTTAAAGTTTCTACAAAACGTGGTTCTTTAGTGATGAATGCTAAAGTTATTGATAGACCACGCAGGGGCACAGTATTTATTCCTTGGCACTGGCCAGAAAGCTTAACAAATATTCTTACAAATGACGCAGTTGATGCAGTTTCAAAAGAACCGGAATATAAAGTTGCTGCATGTAAAATTGAGAAAGCTTAACATTAAATTACCGTAGCACAGATTATTTATCTGTGCTATGGATTTATTTTTTTATTTATAAGGAAGATATAATGATAATAGCAAGTATGATTGTTAAAACCGAAAAAGAGAAAGCTGAAGATATCGCTCTTCAATTAAAAAGGATTCCAAATTTATCAACTCATGGTGTTTATAAAGAAGATAATATCATCGTAGTAATGGAAGCAGAAAAAGAAGAAGAACTGGTTAATATGTCTCGATACATAATGAATGAGTTCGATTGGGTTTTAGGAATATATCCTACTTTTGTGGCTTCTGAAAATGAGTTGGATGAGATTAAACATAATTGAATATAATGTTTAAGTATTGGTTTGATTTACTGAAGGGAAAATCACCATTAAGACCACCGGGTGCTCTTCCAGAAGAAGAATTTTTAAAGCGTTGTATTAAGTGTAACAAGTGTGCACAAATATGTCCATACTTCAGTATCAGAATGGCACACGCCGAGTGGGGAAAAAGTATGGGAACTCCAATGATATTTGCCCGTGATATCCCATGTTATGCTTGTATGAAGTGCACAGCTGTTTGTCCTACAGGAGCCTTACAAAATGACGTGGTTAAAAAAGAAGAGGTAAGGATGGGCATTGCAAAAATAGATGAAGAAAAATGTTTGCCTTATAATGGAATTATTTGTCGGGCTTGTTTTGAGAATTGCCCAATTTTTAGAGAAGCAATAATTCTAGAAGATGAATTCCTTCCAAAAGTTGTAGCTGAAAAATGTATTGGCTGTGGTATTTGCGAAAATGTTTGTCCCGTTGAAGGATCTGCAATTATTGTTTATAGTAAAGAAGCAATTGCGGTTTAAATGATCCATGTAAAAAGAAATAAATTTTATAATAAATTAAATACTTATAGAAAAGCTGTTCAGTTATTTTCTTTAGCTTTTCTTGTTGCGGTACCGATTCTCGTGGTAAACGGAATTTATTCCATTATCGGTACACTATACTCAATTACAATCTTTGGTGTTGATATTGTCGATCCCGCAATGGCTTTACAAACGACAATTTTAACAAAAAAGTTAATCGAAACACTTATTATTGGTATAATAATTCCTGTGCTACTTGCAGTAATATTTGGAAAAGTTTTTTGTAGTTGGATGTGTCCGTTCAACACTTTATCGGAATACTGGCAATCCATTGCAAAAAAAATATTTCCCAAAAGAGCCAAAAAGGTAAAACTTCAGGCATTAGAAGTAAATCCAAAGCCAATTTTATACTGGGGAATTTTAGTATTACTTTTTATTCTTACTGTATTATTAGATTTTCCTATAATTACTTTTTTATCTGCACCGGGAATAATTTCAGCAGAGATTTCTCATTATATAATGGGAATGGGTTTAGGTTTAGAAATATTCGTTGTTCTCGCAATAATTTTAATTGAGGGATTTCTATTCAAGCGATATTGGTGTAAGTATGTTTGTCCGGTTGGTGGAGTCCTTTCATTATTCCGAACCCCCTTTACTCTAAGAATAAATCATAATGAAGGTTCTTGTTCTTGTGCTGCTAATGCTGAACCTTGCAGTAAAAGCTGTCCTCTTGATTTATCGCCTAAAAGAGATAACCTTTATCCTTACTGTTACAATTGTGGATTATGTATTAAGACATGTGAGAAGACAGGATTTAGTGCTTTAAGTTTTGGATTTGGTAAGAAAGGAATAAAAAAGTTCGAATCTCAGAAAGTTTTAATAAATAAAGATTGATTCTTAAAAAAAGGAATAACAAATGTTTGCAAATTTTGGAATGACTGAAATACTAATAATACTTTTTGTACTTCTAATTCTGTTTGGTGGAAAGAAAATTCCTGAACTCGCAAAAGGGTTCGGAAAAGGAATCCGTCAATTTAAAAGTGAATTAAAAGATGTTTAGGAAGAAATAGATATAAGAGAAGACATTAAAAAAATAACTGATTAAGAAATAAAATACTTGTTCTCCGAGCTTTTCTCTGATTAATCGAAATTGATTTATTAGAAATAAGCCGAAGGGTTTGATAAGAAATTATCGAACCTCCCGATTCCCGCCAAATACGGGATGAATTGGAAAGGAGATTTAATGAGTTTTACTGCTTTGTGTAGTAAAACCAAAATTAACCTCATCTTTCCGATGAGGTTTTTTATTGAGATTATTATGAAAAAAAATCTGAACTATAATGAATTTATATCAACTGCACTATTTGGTGCATTGTGGGGTATAATTGAAATTTCGTTAGGAACAATTTTACACGCTACAAAAATTCCATTCAGGGGAACTGCATTAACAATTATTGCAGTTGTGCTAATTACTATTTCACGATCATTTATAAATTATAAAGGTTCTATAATTGCAATCAGTTCTGTTGTTGCCTCTATTAAACTTATAACTCTGCCTGGCTTTAACATTACTCCTTTTATTGCAATTATGATGGAAGGTTTTATTGGTGAAATTATTTTTTCAACCCTTTCTTACAACTTTATTTCATCTCTACTTGCCGGCTTATCAATCATGATTTATACACTTCTTCATAGTTTAATTATGCAGGGAATATTTTTCGGATTAGGCATTTATAATGTTTATCTGGGAATAATGAACAGCATTGGCAAGGCAATTAATTATGATGGAGAAATATCTTTAATATTAATTCCGGTCATAGTTTTTCTATATATTTTAATCGGTGCCGGTGCAGGATGGTTTGGTTATGCAACGGCAAATAGAACAAAAGAAATTTTACAGGAAAGTATTTTATGAATAATAAATATTTAGTAACCATAATTTTCATTGCCGCGCTTTTTATTCCACTCGATTTTTCATTTTATTTCTTCCCGACGGCAATTTTGTATTTGATATTCTTAGATATTCATCTTTTCCATTTCTTAAGAGGGATATCGTTTCTTCTCTTTATCCTAATTCTACTTATAGTCCAACCAATGATTATCGGTGAAAAGGATTTTCTTTTGATGGGAATCAAATTTTCAACAGCCGGATTTTATAACGGATTGTTAATGATTTTTAGAGCGGTGGTTATGATTCCTGCAATTAATTATTTATCAAAAACTGCAAATAGAAAAAAACTTCAAAGTTTATTTACAAAACTAGGAATAGAAAATTATGATGAAATACTTGATCATTCACAAATATTGTTCCCTCTGTTAAAAGTAAAAACCAGGGAATTTTTTACAACAGTAGAACGCAAAAAAATTTTTAATCCTATTGAATTAACAGCACAGCTGTTAGCTTTTTTAATTAAAGCCGCTCATTCGTATAATCCTAAAACTAAAAAGGAAACCGTTTTATGAAAATCACAATTACAATAATAATTTTTATATCATCACTAATATTTGCACAGCAGAAAGATACTTTAATACAATATAATCTTGGTGAGATTGAAGTAATAGGTAAAAAAGAAAATAGCTTAAATTCGATTTCAATTTCTCAAAAAGATTTTCAAATGCTAAATGCTTTTTCAGTTTCCGATGCATTACAATTCAGCCCTGGTATTTACATTTCCATATCAGCCAGGAACGAATCGCAAATATCACTTCGCGGATTCGATCAACGCCAAATTTCTATAATGATTGACGGTGCTCCAGTTTATATTCCTTATGATGGAAGTTTTGACCTCTATGCTTTTCAGTTATCAGGATATAATAAAATTGAGGTGTCAAAAAACACTCCTTCAATTCTTTATGGACCTAATTCAATGGGCGGGTCTATCAATCTTATCTCGGATGAGTCAGTTAAACCTTTTTCTGCAAGATTAAATTATGAAATGGGAAGTAGTCAAAATTTGGGTGTGGGATTAAATGGTTTGTTTTCTGCATTTTATTGGAATGCAGGGTTTGGATATTTAAAATCAGACGGATTTCAATTGCCAGAAAGTTTTGTAACAACAAAAAATGAAGATGGCGGTAAAAGAAATAACAGCAATTACGAATCCAAAACTGGAACGATTAAATTTGGGACAAAAATTGCGGATAATTTTAATGCAGCATTTTCGTTTAATTTTGTTGATAATCAGAAAGGCGTGCCTATTGATATTTATACTCCAAGACCTCGCTATTGGAAATTTACAGAATGGAATAAATCTCTTTCTAATTTAATGTTTAACTCCACTATTTCTTCTGCAATTACTATTAAAGGCAATATTTTTTACGAAAAATTCAAGAATGTTCTTGATTCTTATGATGATAACACTTATTCAACTCAAACAAGAAAATATGCTTTTCATTCAACATATGACGATCATTCTTACGGAATGAATTTATCTTCATTTATTTCTACTTCAATCCTCCCTTTAACTAAAATGATTTTTTTATACAAAAGGGATACACATACAGAGCAAGGTAATTACAATAATCCATTTCAAAAATATGAAGCTGAGATTCTAACCGCCGGAGTTGAAGAAGAATTTTTCACAACCACACAACTGAAGAATGTTATTGGAATAAGTTATGACAGAATGAATCCTCTATATGCAAATGGTTCACCATTGCGTTCGGCTAATTCATCTGTTAACGGCAATGTTGGGCTCTATTATAAATTAAATGATAATTTGAATTTTCACCTTAATGCTTCAAGAAAAACAAGATTCCCGACTTTGAAAGAATTTTATTCTGAATTGCTTGGCAGTTATATCGCCAATCCCAATCTTTCACCGGAAGTAAGTTATATTTTTGATTTGGGCACTGCTGTAAGATTTTCAAATGTTACTTTATTTGTTTCTCTCTTTTATAGTGATATTAAAGATTTAATTCAAAGGGTTGTGCTTCCTGATAATATGCTGCAATATCAAAATGTTAACAAAGCAAATTATAAAGGTATTGAATTTGAAACAAAATATTCTTTCTCATTTATAAATGCAACTTTTAATTATACATTTTTGTCATCAAAGAATATTACCGAAAATAAAGAGCTGCCTAATCGCCCCGTCCACGTTGTAAATTTATTGTTAAATCAAAACTATGCTTTGGGATTTAGTTGGAATTTGGAGTCAACTTTTATTGGAGAACAATATTCGTTTGATTCTTATTCTGGGGAATTGAAAAGGTTACCTGATTATTTATTATTAAATTTTAAAGTTTCTTACAATTTCTTTTTAAATTATTCCATTTATTTTAGAGTCAATAACATAACAGATAAATTATATGAAACGTCTTATGGATTCCCACAGCCAGGAAGAGAATTCTTTGTCGGAATTTCTGCAAAGTGGTAAGCGATTTTTGATAATTACTGGCGAAGTTAATAGTGGTAAAACTTCAACTGTTGAACAAATAATTTCATTACTTCATTCTGCTGATAAAAAAATTGGAGGAGTTTTCTCAAAAGGCACATTCATTGGTAGTGAAAAAACAGGCTTTAATGTAATTGATGTCAAGTCTTACTGTACCAAGCAGCTTGCATCAATTTACTTTGATAAGAATTTTACAATAAGCCAGGGGAGATACTATTTTGATCCTGAAGTTTTTAAGGAATTCAACAATAGGCTTATCCAACCAAGTGAATCAGATATTATTGTGATTGATGAAATAGGCTATTTGGAGCTTTATGAGAAAGGCTTTTTCCCCTCAATTGAATATTTAATTAATAAATCAACTAATAAAATAATTTTTACTGTCAGAAAAAATTTGTTAGAAAAAACAATGAATAAATTCCATCTGGCTGATAACCAGGTGCAGCTTTTGAAAATAATTTGAAGATATTGCTAATTGGACTTATTTAATGATTACAGCCTGTTTATAAGATTCTTGAGGGGCAGAAATGCACCTCTTTTTTTTAATCGGATAAATCGATTGAAGGAAAAGTAACTTTGAAAATTGTACCTTTAGGTTTGTTATTTAGAATCTCAACTTTACCCGAAGCTTCATCAACAATTGATTTTGAAAAACAATTAACATATAAAAATGTCGTTTAATTTTTCTATACACTTTTGTCCTAAATTTTCTCTTGCTTTTGGGGGTGCATTACAGAAGTAACATTTTTTTTTAATTAAATAGAACGAGTAATTTAATTTAAACATAAGCAGTTGGATTCAAATGCTCAACTTCAAACAAATCTTTAACAGCTAGCATAGACACACCAATTGCACCAGCTTTAAATCCCAATGAAGAAATCTCAAATTGGACATTTTTATTTATATGTGTTAACGATTGTTTCATTGCAGTGCTAATTATTGAGTCCATCAAATATGGATTAGCAACAGTAATACCCCCACCTAAAATAATTTTTTCAGGGTTAAATATATTTATCAGGTATCCTATCCCTTGACCTAAATACTTACCTGTTCTCTCTAAAAGTTCAATAGAAAACTGATCCCCTCTATTCGCTGCTTCAAGAATATCTCTTGCATCTAAATTATTGACATCAAATTTTTCTTCATCCAATAAAATTGTTTTATCACCTTTTAGTATTTTTTCTTTTGCAATTCTAATTAGGGCTTTACCCGAAGCAACCGTTTCTAAACAACCAAGCTTACCACAATAACATAATTCCCCATTTGGTACTACCTGTAAGTGCCCAAACTCACCTGTGAATCCATCATTGCCATAGTAAATTTTCCCGTCTATAATTATTCCGAGACCAACTCCCCAACCTAGATTCAAACAAAGGACATTTTGACAACCTTTTGCTTTTCCCATCCATAGTTCACCAATCGCCATCGCCTTTGCATCATGCTCAAGATGAATAGGTTTGTTAAACTTCTTACTAAACACATCACTGGTAGACTGATTACCAAAGTTCAAATAGGTTAGACTGAAACCATCTCTTCCACGAACAATACCGGGAATTGCTACTCCTATACCTAACAAACGAGTCCATGGAACTTTAGCTGACCTTACCATCGATTTAACTTCTAAATATAAATTATTTAAATGTGCCAGGGGGTCTTCAAACGAAAAAGTCGGCTGTCTTTTCTCACCGATAATATTCTGTTCTAAATCCAGAAGAATAAAATTTGTAAACAGTCGTCCTATATCAATCCCAACAATAAAACCTGCATCCTTGTTTAATTTATAAAACTGCGGTGGTCTTCCTGCCTGAATGATTTCTCTTTCTTTTAATTGAACTACAAGATTCTCCTTTTTTAATTGATTAACCATTTTTGTCAAGACGGGTAGGGTTATACCAGTATGATTTTTCAATTGTGCAAAAGAAAGTGATTTATTATCAAGCAACGCTTTTAAAATCAGGTTTTTTCTAATTTGATTTTTTCTTCGAACTTTTCCCATAGATTAAAAACTTAAATTATAATAATATTTTTCTAAATAATTTTTTACTTGTTCGATATCAGCTTTACTAGTCAGATCCGGCACGTGTTCGGCTAACGGATAAACAGAAACAGAATCCTGTATTTTGTTAGCAAGAATTTTTACTGCTTCCGGAAGTTCTTTTTCATCTCTTATCAAATGAGGTTTTAATTTTTCTAATATCGGAAAAATCAAATCATATTCTAGCGAAAAGATGTTCATGCTTACACCAACATAACCATCTTTAGTTTGAATTTGTTGTATAAGTTCCGATGAAGGTTTTTCTATAATATCTATTAAAAAACCTTTTTCATTTTTTACTGTAACAGCAAACTTTTCAATTCTGGATGGTTCAAACTCTAAAGCGGCTCTATCGTAATCTATCAGTGCCCCCTTGTACTTTGAATCCAGCATTAACCTTAAAGCTTTTTGAGAATAAAGATTATCACTATTGCAGACTGTAAATCTTTGTGCTTTCCATTCATTTTTAGCTTTCAATCCCCAAAGGAGAGCATCACCTGTTCCGTAAGGTTTACTTCTTTCTTTTGGTATTGGTTGGATTGCATAGGATATTCTCAATCCATTGAATTCATTATTACTATCCTTTAAACCATAGTAATCTCTTATAGAACTATCTTTTTCTCCCACAACGATAACAACATCAGAATATCCCGATTCTCTTGCATTATATAATAAATAATCTAAGAACGGTCTATAATCCTTTCCGACCCCAATCATAGATTTTGATTTGGTGTCAGCATCTTCAATCAGATGCGAATCGACATTACTTTTTTTTTCTAAGGGCTTTTTCATCCTTGAAGAGATACCACCGGCAAGAATAACTAATTTTCCGCTGTTCATTTTACAAGTTCCTCAACTTCCTCACGTGAACCTGTATCAGGAACAATAATAAATGCTTCTCCTCCTGCTTCTTCAATTGCTTGTCGAACATTATCAGCATTCTCGGGAGCATATGCAAACATACATCCACCGCCTCCTGAACCATTAACCTTAGCTCCGTAGGCACCTGCAGCTAAAGCCGCCTCAATCATTCCATCAATTTTAGGAGTAGAAATTTTTAGAATATCCCTTAATACAGAATGATGTTCTGTTAATAACATTCCAATTACTTTATGATCAGGATTTCTTTTGGATAATTCATTTCTAGCTATGACTGTGATATCTCTGTTTTTAATAGTACCTTCTAAAATTTTAAATTGAACTTCATTTAATAGTTTACTGTATTTCTTCAACTCACTAATTTTTATTGTTTGTAATGAAAAATCTGAGTTATAGTTCTTCAAAATTTTATCAACATTTAAAATCTGATCTTTTACGTGGCTTAGAATATATTTAGTGTCTTTAGGTTGATGTGAATTTCCTAATACAAAAGTCTTTAAACTATTATTCATCCTGGTTACTTTTATAGAGGGATAGAAATCAAGCGCTATAATACCTCCAATGGAAGTAGAATATTGATCCATCATTCCACCAGGTTCGGAGAATTCCAGAACTTCGGCTTCGTAGGCATATTTTGCTAATTCATCAGCAGGTAGTTGCAATGCTTGATCACTCATCCTGGCAAGAAAATTTATCCAGGTAACAATTAACGCCGAAGAACTTGATGTTCCTGCATTAATTGGAATCTTACCATCAACAATGCAGTCAAATCCGCTTGAAAAAGTAAATCCATATTTTAAGATAACTTTTACTGAACTTTTAAAATAATCTCTTTCTTTTGAATAAATTATTGGTTCTTTTAGAGAAAACGTTTCTTCTTCATTGATATTTGGTAATTGAATATTTATCAAATCATCTTTTCTTCGAGAGCCCTCAATAGAAATGCGTAATGAAATTGCACAAGCTACTATTGGGAGTTGTAAATAGTCCTGATGTTCCCCGAACAAGCAAACTCTGCCCGGTGTAGATATTTTTATTTCGTTTAAATGTTTTCCCATAATTATTCCATATAAATTAATTTGTGTATGCTCTTAGTAAACCACCAATGAAATAGATTAACATACCGGTTACTGCAACAACTGAAGCTGCACTTGATCCAGTGCTACCCATAAATACTCCTATAAGGAATAATATTAACCCTAAAAAGAAAAGCGAAAGACTTAGTTTTCCATTCAATGTTTTTGGGATAATATTAAAAACATCTTTGTTCTGTATTTCCTCATCACTTATTGTTCTTGCTCTCCATATTGCTTCTATCTTTTCATTTGATTCTTCTTTGGTGAACAAGCTTATTATAGGAGTAATTAGTAGCGCTGTACCAGCGGTAATGAATGTGGTAACATTAAAGTTCAAATCATAAATAAATTGTCCAATTATACCTGAGATTGCTCCTGCAATATACCCGGCAACTGCACCCTGCCAGTTAATTCTTTTCCAGAGTAATCCGTAAACAACAGCAATAACAAAAAGCGGCATATCCATAATTGCAATAATTGTCAGATATGCGTTTACTGCCCCGCCGAGAATCGGAACCCAATAAGCAAACAGAATCATTCCGACACCTGTAACAAGCGTAATTATTCTAGCAATCTTTAACACATCTTTATCGGTAGCTTTTCTGTTGATTACATTTTCATAAATGTCACTCGCAAATATTGTTGCAACTCCATTTAAGTTTCCGGAGATCGTGGATAATTGTGATGATAACAATCCCATTACAACTAGTCCTAAGACTAAATTAGGGATCAGAGTTGTAATTAAAAGCGGAACAGCTGAATCAGCATTTGCTAAATCAGGAAAAATAATTCGTGCAGCTAATCCCGGAACAACCCATAACAATGCAAACGGGGTAGTGATTATCCCGGCTAAAACTAAACCTTTAGCAACGCTTCGGGTATTTTCTGCTCCAAAGGCACGTTGTAACAATCCTTGATCAACACATGCCCACTCAATTCCTAAAAGAAAAATCGCTATAATAAATTTCCAATCGTATGTCCCTGTATTTTTAACTAGCGTAAGTGCGCCTTCAGGCAGTTTTTCTGTTAAGCCCGGCCACCACCCAACTGCACTCATCACTATTGGAAGCAATATAAGAGCCCCACCTAACATTAAGATAAATTGAATTACATCAGTGAATGCCACGGACCACATTCCTCCAAGAATTGTATAGATAATAACAACCACTGAGAAAATGAGAACCCAAGCAGTAAAAGACGTTAGACCCGAAATAGTTTGAGCAGCTATAACTGCAGTATAAAGAACTACGCCTAACCAAAAAGTCAATCGTAAAATCCAAAGGAATGCAACAAATGTCCTAACACCTTTACTATATCTTTTTTCCAGGAATTCAGGAATTGTTCGAATTCTCAATCTTCTAAATATCGGGATAACAAATAATCCAGAAATAACCATAGCCATATTACCTGTCCAGGTTTGCCATATAATAGGGATACCCTCCTTGTATGCTATTCCGGCTTGTCCAACAAAACTATATAGATTAACATTAGTCGCAGCAAGCACTGCGGCAAGAATAAACGGAGTAAGCCGTCTTCCGGCAAGGTAAAAATCATCTGAGCTGCCTACCCATTTGTAGAAGATTGACCCCACATAGAACATAGCAGCCAGAAATACAAAAATTATTACATAATCAATTGTTATCATTTTTTTATCCAATAATATTTAAGAAGATTAATGATTATTTAATTTATGCTCTGCTCTTCTTTTCTGAACAAGTTTTTTAAATTCTCTTGCCGGAACAAGAATCCAGATAATCAGGATTATGAATCCTACAAGCCAGATGCTCCACGTAATCCAATCAAAATACATTTTATTTTCTCCTATTGAATAGTATAGCTGTTAATTTTCAATTCAACTTTTTTAATTTCTGATGAATATGGTTTTGTAGGTAATAGTTCTGTATCAATATTTAATTTTTCATTTAATAATACTGCTTCAAGAATCTGATCTGCCATTAACCATAAATTAATTTTACTTGCACTTTTTTCTTTGAATATAAGTTCAAATTGGATTCCATTTTCACCACCTTGTATGGGAGCGGTAATCCAAAACCATCTGCCATTTTCTTGCTCAATTGTTGTTTCAACAGGCAATCCATTTACAAATATTTTTATTAATGGCATATTTTCTTTTAACAATCTTCCTTCTGGTTCAATAAGAAAAGCCAGTTTAGCATTAAGATAATTGTATGGCACTTCAACAAAGAAATTTCCGTTAAGATTATTTCCATCAACAATTATATTTTCAGTATTCTTAAATGTAATGTTTGCTGGTTCTCCATCAAGCTTAACAGATTTTTTTTCTGCTTGAGGGTAGAGAGTGTAATTTATTTGAGACCCAAACTCATCGTATAAAATAATATTGCCCTTTTCATTTATATCATATCGGACACCTAAAGGTGTATTAGGTTCAATTTTATTTACTGGAATAAGTTCAAGAAGCACAATTTCATATCCATTTAATCTGAAGGATAAGTTGCCAGGGAATCTGAATTTTTCCGGTAAAACTTTATTATAAGGATAAACTATTTTTACAATATAATCTTCATTAGAAGACATTTCACCGATAGATGAATCCAACTTAATTGTAACTTCTTTTGAATCCAGATAAGGATTTCTTAATAATACAATTCCCTTCTCGCTTGTTAGATGGACATAACCATAAGGTTCCCGCTTTAATGGATTTCCTAGAATCATTTTTGTTTTGCTTAAAATATCTTTATTAGATTTTGCCCATTTTAATGATTTAGCAATTGCGTCCCACTCAGCATCAGAGAGTAAATCCGGAGATACGTATAGTTCCCACATCATCACACCTCTGCCAAAATACATCATCACTTCATTTGTAAAAGAATCAAGGGCTTCATCTTTACCACCAAGAAAATTTAATCTGCCTTTAATTATACCATGTGTCATCAAACTGGAGATAGGAAAAAGAAGTTTTTGATTTTGATAATTATCCCACAAAACTGCATCTCGATAAGTAATAGCTTTATCTCTTGGATTCATCGAAGGAACATCTTCAGCATAAGCGTAATCTTCACCTTGCATCCATATACAATCAGCATACTGCAACCACCAGGGTGAAAGCCAGCTTCCAACGGTTATGTTGATAAAAATATCAGGATTAATTTTTCTTACAGCTTGCATCATATGAATATAAGTTGAGATTAATTCTTCGCGCGAATACACTCCAGGTAAATGCCCGTGATCAGGTTCATTGCAAGCAAGTAAAAAACCATCCCACTTAAAGTAACCCATATTAAATTCTTTGGTATACTCGACCATTTTCCTTTCAAACTGTGCTTTATAATTTTTTCCGGCAAAACATAAAAAGTCACCTGTTTTTTCATAGCCATGTTCGCTACCCCACTTTACTCTTTTATCTCGATTTGAGTATCCACAGAATGGTGATGCCCAAATTCCTAAAGCTGTATGCATTTCTCTAAGCGGTGATAAAAATGGAGTAAACTTGTTTGGAAGATGTCTTGTATCAATTTCCCAAATACTGTTGTAATTATCCCATCCATCGTCGAGGACAAAAGCATCAAGAGTGATATTATGTTTTTCCACCATATATTTTTTGAATGAATCAATTCTTTCCAGAACATTTTTTTCGTTCATTATACTTTCAGGATCTTCAGCAATTTCTGGATTACGCAGATCGTACCACGAATTATAAAGTAAAAATGGTCTAGTACCTTTCACCTTGATCGAATCAATATAACTCATAAAGGATTGTTCGAGTTTTATATCTGAAGGTGAAACCCCTATGATTGAAGGATAAGAGATAATTTTATCCTTCGTAATTTTTTTACCAATCACATATCCAATTTTAATTTGATTTTCATTAATCAAATTTTGGACAGCCGGATATTCCACAGCAAGAAAAATATCTTTGTTAAAAACAGGTTGCCCAAATTCGCCGTGTGAAAATTTTGGATTAGAAAAATTAAAATCTTCAACATTTATCTTATCGAGGAAGTGAATTCCTTCAGATGAATCACTAATTTCAATCCACTTCCGTATGTATGGTTCATTATCAACAACCTTATAGTAAAGATCGATGTAAAAAGAATATAGATAATCCTTTAAAGAATACTTTAGAACCAATGTTTTACAATTATCATTATTAAGGATATTATAGCCATCGTATTGAAAATTTTTAGAAGTAATTGCGGATGGATTTTCTCCATTTTGATTTTTACCAAGTGCAGGACCAAATCCGGCAAAAACTATATCAAGTGAAAACTCATTTGAAGTTAATGAATAGTGTTGCCCTGATAATTTATTAATTATCTCGGATGTGCCTGGTTTATTATCCAGTATTGTTATTGTTCTCTCAATAAACTGATTACCGATTTTCAAAGCCGATTCATTTTCTTTTATATAAGAAGTATTTTGTCCAAATACACTATTAGCAAAAGAAATTAGCAGGAGTAAAAAAATTATTTTCATGTTTCCCTTTATTAATATTTTTATACTTTTTTAGAAAAAATCACTAAGCCAATAATTTATGTTATTATATTTAGTTAGTTCCCGTTTCTGTAATTCAGTTAATCTATTTTCAAAAAGCAGTATCATCAAATCGCTATCAATCTTACTTATATAATTTTTTAATTGAAGTTTCTGTTTCTCGGATTCTGAAAGAAACATTTCGAAATCGTTTATACCTGTTTGATAACAAAGTGACTCTATCAAAGATTTAAATATCTGCAAGTAGTCATTGACAGCCGCAAATTCCAAAATTTTAATTTTATCATTTTCGCGGACAGCCCGAATATAACCCTCTACTGAATTTGTGGTTTCAAAAACCAGAAATAGATTTTCATCCTCACCACAAAAATCAAATTGAGCCTCCCAATATTTAATGTCCCTGAATAAAGGACCAATTCCGTCACGGTTATAATATTCATAAATATTTTTTACTACCCCAAAATCATTTACCCGATTAAACTTTCTTATACTTTTGTGGAAATTGGGAGAGACTTTATTTATTTCGATCAGTTCACGATTCAAAGTTTCAAAACTAAACTTATCATAATACTTGTTTATAGTTGTTGTAAGAAGTGAAAATTTAAATTCTTGTTCTTTCATGTAATTGATAGCATCATTCATTACCAATTCAGCATAACCAAATTTTCTTTTTGCAGGATACGTTGCAACATTTCCTATTCCTCCAAAATCAATTTTCCCTCCATTTAAATACATCGTTCTTGGGAATACCTGAACTGAGCTTACAATTTCATTATCAACTATTAATATTCTTGTATCTTCTGGTGAAAGTGTTGCATCTTTAAGTATATGTCTCTCAAAGTATTCAAAAGGGGTCTTTTCAAAAGCAGCATCGCAAAGACGAACCACTTTCAATAGTTCATCATAATTTCTGCATCCTCTTATTTCAATTCTATCCTTCATTTCATTTTTCAAATTTATATTTCTTTAACAATCTGATATGGCCATTCATTATTTTGTTTTGCCCAATAAAGAAAAAATATTACACCAACAGCAAGCCAAACCGATCCTAGTGAAATGGCTTCTATCCCAGAGCTAATAAAAATAAATGCGAATCCAATAAAGGCTATAACTGAGGGAACTGGATATAGCCACATCTTAAATGGGCGCTTGATATCAGGATAATCTTTTCTTAATAAAGTAAGACCTATTATTTGTCCGAGAAATTGAATAAGAATTCTGCTTGATAATGTTGCTGCGATGATAAAACCAAGATCAAAAAGACTTGCTATACATGTAATGCTTCCAACTAATAGCAAAGAATAATGTGGAAAATGTTTTTTAGGATGTATTGCTTTTAACCAGTCAAAAAAGAAACCATCCCGCGCTGCAGCAAAAGGTAAGCGTGAATAACTCATCATCAAAGAATAGATTGAACCATAGGCAGTAACTGTAACTAGAATTGTAATGATAATCGCAATTGTATTTCCATAAAACTTGTTGAAAATATCGGAAACAATGTGAGTTGATTTAGCTACATCCTGCCACGGAAGGACTCCTAGAACTAAAAAGTTCATGATGGCATAAAGAAAAGTAACACCAATAACAGACCAGATTATTGCTCGCGGAAAAACATAACCGGGATTTTTTACTTCTTCTTCAACATAGCAAATGTTATAATATCCGAGAAGATCATACATTGCAATTAATGTTGATCCTCCGAGCCCCATTAAAAATCCCCATGAAAAGTTAAACCATCTGTCTGGAAAAGCAAAAGCATTTGCAGCATTGAAATGCAAAAATCCAACAATGATAGTTAACGCTACAGTAATCAGCATTACTATCCAAAGAATTACCGTTAATGTTCCAACAAACTTTATTTTATTATAATGTAAAATTATAGTGAATATCCCAGTTGTAAATGCAAGCAATCTGATATGAGTTTCGGTTAATGAAGGCCATATAAATGAAACATAGTGCATCATTCCGATGTATCCCGAAGCAATTTCGAATGGTCCACTTAATAAAAATGACCAGATAAATAAAAATGCAATCAGTTTACCAAAATATTTTTTATAAGCTTCCCGCAGATAGACATAAGAACCACCCTCACCAGGTAATGAAGTGCTCAATTCCGCCCAAACCTGTCCATCAGAAATCGCAATTATAGCACCAGCAACCCAACCGAGCATTGCTTGCGGACCACCCATGGCAGAAACAATTAATGGGAATGTGATAAATGGTCCAATGCCAACCATTGTAGCCATATTGGATGCAGTTGCATGCAATAAACCAAGACTTCTATCCAGATGACTTTTATCGTTACTCATCTTCTTATTTCAAGACAATTATTTTTGTGGTTGTTAAAGAGTATTCATTAGATAACACGCAATAATAAACTCCACTTGAAAGTTTATCAGCATTATAAATCACTTCATAATTACCTTTTAGTTGATAATCATTTATAAGCGTGTCTATTTGCTCACCAAGTAAATTATAAAGCTTTAATGAAACATTAGAATTGTTGCCGATAGTAAATACAATTTTCGTTGAGTTGTTGAATGGATTAGGATAATTATTTAATTCTAATTTATTACTCTGATTAGAACCCTGGTGAGTGTTTGAATCATCATCATCTATGGAATTAACAACAAGTGGTTTGAAAAATAAATTACCAGTATAATAAGCACCACTTGCTGTACTATCAACTACTACATTTATATTTAAATTATTATATCCAGTAGCAGCATCCCAAACATTTAAATTTGAAAGTCTGATTGAATAATCAACTCGTTCATGTATTTTCGGATCTGGGTCGGGTAGATTTAAGAATAATTTATATAATCCTGCAGGATTATTATTTAAAACTCCAATCGTGTATTGCAAATTAACTGTATCATTAGGCTGCCACAATCGAGGATCAATAGGTAACTTGCAAAAATATTTTTCATTAGTGTCCTGATTAACTAAAATGAGTTCAAAATCTCTTGGATTAAATAATGCAGCATTACCCTTGTTTATAATTTTAAGACTG
>Ga0210044_10002267_pt1 | contig 28800 bp, 21 predicted proteins | sample CryGey13umfilter_2_FD_183959 | JGI IMG/M metagenome (GOLD analysis project Ga0210044, IMG submission 183959) | Groundwater microbial communities from aquifer in Utah, USA - Crystal Geyser 4/9/14 3 um filter (SPAdes) (version 2) | ecosystem: Environmental > Aquatic > Deep subsurface >... | reverse complement strand
GATCAACCAGCGCTCGCTGCGGACCAGCAGGAAGTAGCCCCGGTCTCCGACGTGGCCGATCCACTGGGTCAGGCTGGCGCGCTGCTCGAGTGGGTCGAACATCTCCGGCAGCGTGCCGCTGTGCAGGTGCGCGCCGTGGAGGCGGTGCACCACGTAGAGCCGGTCCGGGGCGATCACCAGCAGCAGCTCGTTGGCCGTCGCGCCGAGGATCATCGCCTGTCGGGCCGTGTGAGGCAGCGCGTGACGCCACACGATGTGGCTGGCCCGGGTCGCCGTCAGCTCGAGGACCGATTCGCCGCTGACGCGATAGCGCGTGCCCTGCACCTCGAGCTGCCTGGCAGCTTCGAACGGATGCGCGTGGCGCCGGGGGGCGTGCATCGGGCGGCAGGGGCCGGCGGCGTGATCCAGCATCGTGCCCTGCTCCAGGTCGAGGTGGATCGTCGCGCCGCGGGTCCGGAGCCGGAGGCTGTGAGGACAGATCGCGGCCCGCGGTAGATCGGCGGCGCTGCAGTGCTGTTTGGCGTTCAGCGGAAGCTCCACCGTCCAGCGGGCGCCGCGCCGGGTCACATCGGCGAGGGTCAGCCGCAGGGTCCGCATGGGGCAATCACGACCAGCCAGCAGCACCCATCGATCCAGGGTCAGGGCGCCGCCCAGCACCGGGTAGTCGCGGGGTGGCTGGATCAGGCCCAGCGCCAGCCGGTCAGCCGTCATCACCCGCAGATGGGGCGGGGGCAGGTAGGGCGCGGTGAGCATCAGGGGTCGTCCCTGCACCGTGATCTCCCACGCCAGCGCGGCGGCCGGTGGGACCTCCGGTCGGAAGACGGGAGGCGGGATGGGGCGGCAATCGGCAGGTGGTGCCCGCAGCAGCCGGACCGGCGACGACAGGCGGGCCCAGCCCCGGGTGGTGCGCAGCAGCAGCTGCTCACCGCAGCGGAGCACCGTGGTCGCGAGGTCGGCCCCCTCGAGCAGCGGCACCTCGTTGGCCACGGTGACCGGCACCGGCGCGGGCAGACGCAGGACCCGGGCCTGGCGGGTTCCGCCGTCCAGCGGCAGATCCCCCAGGAGCGCCACATCCACCGCCTCGTCTCCAGCGAGGTACACCACGCGGCTGCCATCGATGAACGGCAGCGTGAGCGTGTTGGGCGCGCGGGGTGGGGCCACCAGCTTCCCCACCATCCTGCCGTCCAAATCGAAGATGTGCGCCTCGGGGCGATGCACGTCGAACAGCACCACGCGGTGTCCGCCGCGGTGGGGCAGCAGGCGTCCCTGGGCCAGCTCTGGCAGGCGGGATCCGGTATCCGCGCCGCTCAGCGACCAGCCCAGGGCGGCGATGGGGAGGCAGAACGGAACCAGCAGCAGCCACTGCAGCAGCCACCGCCCGGATGCGGAGGCAGGCACCCTCAGCAATCGTGGTAGAGCGTGATGTCGTCGATGTGGACGCCCTCGGTGGAGTTGAGGACACTGTCCGAGGTGTCGAAGTTGAACTTGATCGTCACGGATTGGCCGGCGTAGGTCGAGAGGTTGATCGTCACCGGCTGCCAGGTGGACATGGTGATGGTCTGGGTCGAGTTCTTGGTCCAGACCACGGTGTTGTTGACGGACACGGTCAGCTTGTCGTAGCTCGTGCTGGCCTCGGTGTCCATCCACAGCGAGAAGGTGATGCCGGCCTTCTTGGCCGCCGTGAGCTGGATCGCCGGCATCGTGGCGCTGCCGCTGTTGGTCCCGGCCCCGGCGTAGTTCCCCGCGACGGGGTCACCGTAGTACAGCGAGTAGTTGCCGGACAGCGGCCGCTTGGTGCTGACCTGCCACTTGACCGTGGCGTCGGTCCCGGTGAGCGTCCAGCCCGTGGACACGCCAGCGTCGAAGTTGTAGCTCACCGCCGATGCGCCGGTGACGGGGGTCCACTGGTTGGGGCTGGTGGCGTAGGCGCAGGTCAAACAGCCGGTGGCATCCACTGCCTTGTCCGTGTAGCACTTGCCCTGGATCTTGCACAGGCCCGCGAGGGGGGTCCAGTCGTACTTGTTGGACGTCGGGTCGCACTGGCTGCAGTTGATCGTGTCCTTGTCGCCGGGGTTCTTGCACACGTTGGCGATCAGGCACTGCGCGGTCTTGACGGTCCAGGTCGTGGCGCTGATGGCCGTGTCGCACTCGGCGCAGCCCCCGGGGTGGGTGGCGGCCTGGGCGTAGCACTTGCCCTGGATCTTGCACAGGCCCGCGAGGGGGGTCCAGTCGTACTTGTTGGACGTCGGGTCGCACTGGCTGCAGTTGACCGTGTCCTTGTCACCGGGGTTCTTGCACACGTTGGCGATCAGGCACTGCGCGGTCTTGACGGTCCACGTCGTGCTGCTGATGGCGGTGTCGCACTCGGCGCAGCCCCCGGGGTGGGTGGCGGCCTGTGCATAGCACTTGCCGTCGATCTTGCACTTGCCGGTGAGGGGGGTCCACGCCGTGGTGGACTTGGTGGGATCGCATTCGCTGCACTGGATCGTGTCCTTGACGCCGGTCTTGTAGCACACGTCGCTGATGAGGCAGCCGTTGCCCGACGGGGTCCACGCCGTCTTGCTCGCGGTGGTGTCGCAGGTGGCGCAGTCGCCGGTGGGATGCTTGGACCCCACGTTGTAGCACTTGTTGGCGATGAGGCAGGTGTTGGACACGGTGGTCCACTGGCTCTGGCTCGACTTCACGTCGCACACGCCACAGGTGCCGTTGGGGTTCATCTCCTGGTCCTTGTGGCACATGCCGTTGATCAGGCAGTAGTCGCTCTTGAGCTGGTTCCCGAGGCACCCGCCCTTGCCGTCGCACAGATCTTCGGTGCAGCCGTAGGCGTCGGCGCACTGCGTGAGGTAGCTCACGCCCTTGCACACGCCCAGCTGGCAGTAGTCATCCTTGGTGCAGTCGTCCCCGTCGTCGCAGGTGCCGCCGTTGGCCGGCGTCCACTTGGTGGGGTCCGTGTCGGGGTCGCACAGCAGGCAGGGATCGCTCGGGTGCGGATCGTCCTTCTTGAAGCAGCGCATCACGGTGCTGCCCGCCCCGGCGTCCGAGGCGTCGATCTTGACCGGCAAGGCGCACATCCCGGCCTGGGGCACGTTCTGGCACAGCCCCATCCCCTGGCACAGGTCCTGGGTGCAGGTCAGTCCGTCGTCGCAGTTCTGCAGCCCGCTGGGGATGCAGAGCTTGCTGTTGCTGCAGATCGCGTTCACCGCACAGGGATCGTGGGCGTTGCAGCTCTTGCCGGGCTCCTCACAGGGCCACAGCGAACCGTAGCCGTCAGGCAGGCCCGTCGTGCTGTCCGTCGTCGTCGCCTCCTTGGGCGTGCTGCCATCCTTTTCGGTGGTGCCGCCACCGGAGCAGGCTCCGGCCAGGGCCGCCATGATCACCGCCAGTAGTCTCGTGTGCATCATCGTCATCGTCATCTTCCTCTTGGCTCGACATAGGGAACGGGCCGCGTGGGGCCAGAATTCCTACCATAGCACGAGGTGGTGCCAGGATACATCCCCCACCCGGCGGTGGCTCCGGCCCGATTTGCCCAGTGTTTGCCGATGCGTATGCCTTGCCGGGGGGATCGGCCTGTGCTAGCGTCACCTCCAACCGTGAGAACGTATTCTGCGCGCGAAGCGGGGACCCACACAGCGGAGCGAACCGCGCAGATCGTATGCCACGCCCTTGCTCACAGGGGCGAAGGAGCCGCCTGATGCCAGACAATGGTTCACTCGTTTCCAAGATCGCTGCGCTGCAGGACTACGACAAGTACGCCGACCTCCACTGGGAGGGAAGCTTCGAGGACTACCTGAAGATCGCGGGCCAGAACCCCAAGGTGGTGCGCACGGCATTCCAGCGCGTCTACGACATGATCCTGAGCTACGGCCGCGAGGAGTACATCGACGCCAAGAAAAAGCTCGTGCGCTACCTGTTCTTCAAGGACGACCATCACCGGGGACGCGATGCGATCTACGGCCTCGACATCCCGTTGATGAAGCTGGTCAACGTGCTGCGCAGCGCGGCCCACGGCTACGGCACCGAGCGGCGCGTGATCCTGCTCCACGGGCCGGTGGGCAGCAGCAAGTCGACCATCGCCCGGCTGCTGAAGATGGGCCTCGAGGAGTACAGCAAGACCCCGGAGGGGGCGCTCTACACCTTCAGCTGGCACCTGACCGGCGACGTGGTGACCGATCCGACGAAGGAGGAGGAGGTCTTCCCGTGTCCGATGAACGAGGAGCCGCTGGTGATCATCCCCGAGGCGTGGCGCGCCAAAGCCCTGGAGCAGATGGGGATCAAGGGCGACACCTATCCCATCCGCGTGGCGGGCGATCTGTGCCCCGCCTGCCGCTACGTGATGCGCAGGCTGATGAGCCGCCACAACGGGGACTTCAGCAAGGTCACGGAGCACGTGCAGGTGCATCGCCTGGTGCTCTCCGAGCAGGACCGCATCGGCATCGGCACGTTTCAGCCCAAGGACGAGAAGAACCAGGACTCCACCGAGCTCACGGGCGACATCAACTACCGCAAGATCGCGGAGTATGGCTCGGAGTCGGATCCCCGGGCGTTCAACTTCGACGGTGAGTTCAACATCGCCAACCGGGGGATCATCGAGTTCATCGAGATCCTCAAGCTCGACGTGGCGTTCCTCTACGATCTGCTCGGGGCGACCCAGGAGCACAAGATCAAGCCCAAGAAGTTCGCCCAGACCGACATCGACGAGGTGATCCTGGGCCACACCAACGAGGCTGAGTTCAAGAAGTTGATGAACAACGAGTATATGGAGGCCTTCCGCGACCGGACGATCAAGGTCGACATCCCCTACATCACTCGCATCAGCGAGGAAGTGAAGATCTACCAGAAGGACTACAATCCGACCAAGATCAAGGGCAAGCACATCGCGCCCCACACGATCGAGATGGCCGCGATGTGGGCCGTGCTGACGCGCCTCGAGGATCCCAAGAAGCACAACCTGACCCTGCTGCAGAAGCTCAAGCTGTACGACGGCAAGACGCTGCCCGGCTTCACCCAGGACAACATCAAGGAGCTGCGCAAGGAGTGCGTGCGGGAGGGGATGGACGGCGTCTCCCCGCGCTACGTGCAGGACAAGATCTCCAATGCGCTGGTGAGTGAGAAGGGCGAGGGCTGCATCAATCCGTTCCTCGTGCTCAACGAGCTCGAGGGGGGCCTCAAGTCCCACAGCCTGATCAACAGCGAGGAGCAGCGCAAGCGCTTCACCGAGCTGCTGGGAGTGGTGAAACAGGAGTACGAGGACGTGGTGAAGAACGAGGTGCAGCGCGCGATCTCGGCCGACGAGGATGCGATCTCGAAGCTGTGCGCGAACTACATCGACAACGTCAAGGCCTACACCCAGAAGGAGAAGGTCAAGAACAAGTACACGGGGCAGGACGAGGAGCCGGATGAGAGGCTGATGCGATCGATCGAGGAGAAGATCGACATCCCGGACGGCCGCAAGGATGATTTCCGACGGGAGATCATGAACTACATCGGGGCGCTGGCGATCGAGGGGAAGTCCTTCGACTACCGCACCAACGAGCGGCTGCACAAGGCGCTGGAGCTCAAGCTGTTCGAGGACCAGAAGGACTCGATCAAGCTCACCTCCCTGGTCTCCGCGGTGGTGGACAAGGACACGCAGGAGAAGATCGACGTGGTCAAGAACCGCATGATCCGCAACTACGGGTACTGCGAGATCTGCGCCACCGACGTGCTGTCTTTCGTGGCCTCGATTTTTGCCCGGGGCGACGTCAAGCAATAGCAGCCGACACCGCGGTCATCGCGGAGGTTGATGTGAGTCAGAAGATCGATCAGGACCATAGCCGGTTTCGCAAGATTGTTCGGGGCAAGATCAAGCAGAACCTGCGCAAGTACATGAGCCAGGGCGAGCTGATCGGGCGCAAGGGGAAGGACAAGATCTCCATTCCCCTGCCCCAGATCGAGATCCCGCGCTTTCGCTACGGGGACAAGTCCCAGGGCGGCGTGGGGCAGGGTGAAGGGGACGAGGGCGATTCCCTGGGCAGCGAGAAGAAGCCGGGGCAGGGCGGCGACGCCGGTGATCTGCCGGGCGATCATTCCATCGAGGTGGAGGTGACGTTCGAGGAGCTGGCGGAGATCATGGGCGAGGAGCTCGAGCTACCCCACATCCTGCCCAAGGGGAAGAAGACCCTCGTCACCCGCAAGGATCGCTACAAGTCGATCCGTCGCACCGGGCCCGAATCGCTGAGCCATTTCAAGCGCACGTTTAAGCACGCCCTGCGGCGCCAGATCGCCATGGGGAACTACAACCCCGACAAGCCGGTGATCATTCCGATCCGGGAGGACAAGCGCTACCGCAGCTGGAAGGAGGAGGCGATCCCGGAGACCAACGCCGTGATCATCTACATGATGGACGTCTCCGGCTCCATGGGCGACGAGCAGAAGGAGATCGTTCGCATCGAGTCGTTCTGGATCGACACCTGGCTCCGCTCGCAGTACGACGGTCTGGAGTCGCGCTACATCATCCATGACGCGACGGCCAAGGAGGTGGACCGGGAGACCTTCTTTCGCACGCGCGAGAGCGGCGGAACGATGATCTCCAGCGCCTACAAGCTGTGCGCCAAGATGATCGCGGATCACTACGATCCGCAGGAGTGGAACATCTACCCGTTCCACTTCTCCGACGGCGACAACTGGTCGGTGGACGACACCAACCTCTGCATCCGGGTGCTCAACGAGCAGCTCATGCCGTGGAGCAACATCTTCTGCTACGGCCAGGTGGAGAGCCCGTATGGCAGCGGGCAGTTCCTCAAGGACCTGAAGGAGAAGATCGGTGACAAGGACGAGCGGTTGATCACCAGCGAGATCAAGGGACGTGACGCCATCGTCGACTCGATCCGCACCTTTCTGGGAAAGGGGAAGTAGCGATGATGCTTCCACCCTACCTGTATGACATCCAGAAGGCGATCGAGGTCCACGCCCAGAAATTCGGTCTCGACTTCTACGAGCAGGTGTTCGAGATCCTGGACTACAAGACGATGAACGAGGTCGCGGCCTATGGCGGGTTCCCCACGCGCTACCCCCACTGGCGGTTCGGGATGGAGTACGAGCAGCTGTCCAAGAGCTACGCCTACGGTCTGTCCAAGATCTACGAGATGGTGATCAACAACGACCCCTGCTACGCCTACCTGCTGGAGGGCAACAGCCTGGTGGACCAGAAGCTGGTCATATCCCACGTCTGCGCCCACAACGACTTCTTCAAGAACAACTACTACTTCTCCAAGACCAACCGCAAGATGATCGACGAGATGGCGAACCACGCCACTCGCATCCGGCGCTACATGGATCGGTTGGGTGTGGAGCGGGTGGAGACCTTCATCGACGTCTGCCTCTCGCTGGACAACCTGATCGACCCGATGTCGATGTTCATCCAGCGCGCACCCAGGCCGCAGCCGCGCAAGCGTAGAACGGACGACGAGCTGGACGAGCCCGAGCGTGGGCCTCGGCGGATGAAGCTGCGGGCCAAGTCGTACATGGACAAGTACATCAACCCGCCCCATCCGGAGCAGACGCCCGAGGAGCAGGACGAGGAGCAGCAGCGGCAGGAGGCGCAGGAACGTATGCCCCGTTTCCCTGTTCGTCCGGTGCGGGACGTGATCCAGTTCCTGGTGGAGCACGCACCGCTGGAATCGTGGCAGCGCGACGTGATGGAGATCATCCGCGAGGAGGCCTACTACTTTGCACCCCAGGGGATGACGAAGATCTTGAACGAGGGCTGGGCCACATACTGGCACTCGAAGATCATGACCACGCGGGTGCTGGACGACAGCGAGGTCATCGACTACGCCGACCATGCGGCCGGAGTGCTGGGGGGCCGGTTCCTCAATCCGTACAAGATCGGCGTGGAGCTGTATCGTCACATCGAGGAGCGCTGGAACACCGGGCGTTTCGGCAAGGAGTGGAACGAGTGTGACAACCTGGCGCACAAGCGCAACTGGGACCGGCAGCTGGGTCTGGGGCGGGAGAAGATCTTCCAGGTGCGGGCGATCTTCAACGACGTGATGTTCATCGACGAGTTCTTCACCGAGGACTTCTGCCGCGAACAGCTGTTCTTCACCTACGGCTGGAACGAGCGCAACGCGCAGTGGGAGGTTCAAAGCCGACAGTACAAGCAGATCAAGGAGCAGCTGCTCAACATGTTGACCAACTTCGGCAGCCCTCACATCCATGTCGAGGATGGCAACTTCGAGAACCGGGGCGAGTTGCTGCTGAAGCACCGCCACGAGGGCACCGACCTGCGCATGGACTGGGCGCGGGATACGCTGGTGAACCTATACAAGGTGTGGCGGCGGCCAACCAACCTGATGACCAAGGTCGAGGGGACGGGCAAGCTGTTGACCTTCGATGGCAAGGAGCACGCCGAGCGGGATGCCTCGGTGGAGTGAGTGATGCGGATCCTGGCCTGGAGTCTGACCGACGTCGGTCAGAAGCGCGACCACAACGAGGACGCATTTCTGGCCTGCGACGACCTGCAACTCTACGCGGTGGCCGATGGTATGGGAGGGCACCAGGGCGGGGACCGGGCGAGCCGGCTGGCGGTGGAGATCCTGGAACGAGAGATCCGCCGCGCCGATCTCGAGGGAACGCAGCCGGTGTTGCCCACCACCGAGGCGACCCCGGCGCGGGAGCTGAGGGCCGCTGCTCGCACCGCGGGTCGAACGATCTTCAACCTGGCGCAGAAAGATCCGCGTCTCACCGGTATGGGGACCACGTTGACCACGTTGTTCTTCCACAACGGTCGAGTGCACCTGGCGCACGTGGGGGACAGCCGGGCCTACCTGTTCCGTGACGAACGGATCGAGCAGTTGAGCGCCGACCATTCGTGGATCGAGGAGCAGGTGCGCTCCGGGTTCATGACCTCCGCCGAGGCGCAGAAGAGCGCGCTGAAGCACATCATCACGCGCTCCGTGGGCTTCGAGTCAGATGTGGAGGTGGACCTGCTGAGCGTGCCGTTTCTGATGGGGGACTGCTTCCTGCTCTGTTCCGACGGCCTGTCCAACCACCTGAGCGACGAGGAGCTGCGCCAGCATCTGAGCGACGGCTACTACTGCGAGGTGCCGCGGCGGCTCGTGGACAGCGCGAACAGGAAGGGCGGAGACGACAACATCACCTGCGTGGTGATCTACGTTGGCAACGATGCGAGGGTCCCGACACCGCACGTCCGCGTGGACCAGGAGACGGTGCGGTTCCAGATGCTGGAGCAGGAGGGGGAGGTCGAGGAGGAGGAGGAGGAGGAGGAGGAGGAGGAGGAGGTCGACTTCGACCCGTATGCCACCACCGTGGTCCCCTTACCCAGGGAGGCCGAGGAGCCTGACGAGCCTGACTCGCCCTGACCCGTGGCGAACCGGATGCGGTGGTGTGGACGCAGGGTGTGGCCCACCTTGATGTTGGCCGGGGTGTCATCCACGATGAGGATGACCTGCTTGCGGCTAGACCTCCGGCGGTTGGTGGCGTTGTCGTCGACCACCAGCACCGGCAGTCCGTCCAGCGCGGGGGCGTCGCCCAGCACCGGGCGCTCTCCGCTCTGCCGCGTGACCTCGAACGTCGCGTTGAACCAGAAGGTGCTGCCCTGGCCCACCTCGCTCCGGACCTGCAGCCCCCCACCCAGCACCTGGGCCAGCCGGGTGGCGATGGCCAGCCCCAGCCCTGTGCCACCATAGCGCCGTGTGGTGGACCCGTCGGCCTGAACGAAGGCCGAGAAGATGGACTGCTGCTTCTCCCGGGGAATGCCGATCCCGGTGTCCTGGACCGAGAAGCGGATCTGTCCCGCCCGACTGCCCTGCTCCAGCTGGACCATCACCTCCCCGCTCTCGGTGAACTTGATCGCGTTGCCCACGAGGTTGATCTTTTCCCGCGGGACTAAGCAACAAACGGTCAGTCGTGAACAGCTCATCACACGGCGGGTGTGAAGCGCGCTCGGTTGGCATCTCGAAGGCCGCGGAACTACTGTTGGCCGACACTGGCCCAACCCTTGCTTGTCAGAGGCGGCTACCCGGTCGGTATGATTTCCCCACTTTCCCTTTTTCCCTTTCTCCCGGGCCGCATGGACCAAGCAGAGACGAAGGTGTGGAGGAGATCTCATGCGCTGGCTACTGCCAATCCTGCTGCTCGTCTCGTCGGTAGCGTCGGGGAAAGGGGCACAGATCGATGTGCGGACGGAGGGCGAGCTGCCGTTTCGGCGGGCGGATCTGATCCAGTTGCTGCGGACGCGTCTACAGCGGGGGCAGTCAGCGAGGGCGGTCGTACGCCGGGGAGCGGGAGACCGGGTGGTGATAACGGTGGGGGATCGCTCTCGTGAGGCGGACATCACCCGTGAGCTCGACGAGCTCGATGGAGCCCGGCTCGTCGCGCTGCTGCTGCTGGATCTCGTGGAACAGGATGGTCCGCCGGTCCCTCCATCTCACGCGGTTGTGCACGCCAGGCCGGCTCACGGGCCAGGCCAGGCGGAAGCCCCGCGCTTCATCTTCAGCGTCGCCCCGCGGGTCAGCTTCCGCATGCCGGTGGACGCCCTGGCGCTGGAGCCGATGATCGATCTGCAGCTGAGGATCCATCGCTGGCTGTGGAGCTGGCTCGAGGTGGGCTACTCCTGGAGCTCCCACTCCGACCGCTACGACCACGCCTTCCACACGGTCCCGATCCGGACCGGGGTCGGGGTCCAGTACCGCTGGTTCGAGCTGCGGGGCGGCCTGGCGCTGCGACCCTACTGGCTCGGGCGGGCCCGAACCATGTCGGAAGAGATCGCGTACGACGTGGACGGGCATGGTGTTCAGGTGGGAGGTACGGCGGCGCTGAGGCTCAGCATCCCGTTTGGGCGATGGATCGTGGTGCACGCCACCGCTGGCGTCGACCTGTTTGGCCGCCGTGAGATCTTCGCCATCTGGCGGCAATACTGCGTGGACGCCTTCGTCTGCTCCGACGAGACGGTGGAGGTGCTGCAGACCAGCCACGTCGTGCCCTGGGTCGGGCTGGGCGTGGGCTTCGCGGTGGGCGGGTGAGTCAGATGGTGGACAGCGCCACGCACCTGGTGGCCCCGCACCTGATGGCCGCGCCTGCCCAGCCGCGTGATGCGGACGCCGAGCTGGTGGCTCGGGCCCAGGCCGGGGACCGCGCGGCGATGCAGGAGATCTATCGTCGACATGCCGACGCGGTGTTCCGCCGCCTGACCCGCCTCGTGGGCTCCGGGCCGGATCGCGAGGACCTGCTGCAGCAGGTGTTCGTCGAGCTCTTCCGGGGGTTGCATCGCTTTCGTGGCGACGCCCGATTCGGAACCTACGTGTATCGTATTGCGACCAACATCGCGTGCGACCACCTCCAGCAGCGTCGACGACGGCAGGGTCGCTTCTGCAGCTGTGACGACCCGGATCGGCGGGCCGCCGCGGGCGCGTCCCCCGAGCTGGCCACAATCCACCGGGAGCAGCTGGAGCGGGCCTGGAGCCTGCTGGACCGGATCAAGCCCAAGAAGCGAGTGGCCTTTCTGCTGCGCGTGGTGGAGGGGCCGAGCATGGAGCAGATCGCCGAACAGGTGGGCGCACGTCCCGCCACGGTGGCCAAGCGGGTGATGCACGCCCAGCGCGAGCTGATGGCGATGATGGAAAGGGGGGCCCGATGAGCGACCCGGCCCTCGAGCGGCTGCAACAGGTCCTGGCCGCGACGGACGACGCGCTGGACGACGTGACCCGGGCGCGGGTGCTGGCGCGGCTCGGCCCGACGATGGACGAGCTGGCGGCCCGGGAGCCACGGGTGCCGGTGAGCCGCGTGCGTGGCGTGCTACTGCCGCTGGCCGCCGTCGCCGCGCTGGTCGGCCTGGTGGTGGGTGTGGGTCATGTGCTGCGTCGGCCCGCGCTGGAGGCGACGCGCGGCGGATCGGCCGGGCTGCGCATCTTGCTCCCGTACGCCATGACCACAGACCCGCAGGTTGATGACCGTCGAACCGCGTCGCTGCTGGGGCGAGGGCAGCGCGGACTCCAGGTACCGCAGGGAGTGGAGCTGCGGGCGTTGCTGGGTGAGCGGGCGAGCGTGGCCCTGGTTGGGCCCGCGAGGCTCGATGTGATGCGCGTCGATGCGGGCAATCTCGCGGTCCGGCTCTCCCGGGGGACGCTGGTGGCGAGCTTCGATGGCGCCGCCGGGGGACGGCTGCAGATCCACGCGGCGGGAACGGTGGTCGATGTGGTGGGGACGCTGTTCATGGTGCGGGTGGAACGCCAGGGGACCACCGTTGCGGTGGTCCACGGCAAGGTCAGGGTCCGCCACCAGGAGCGGACGTGGATCGTGGGCCATCGTCAGATGGTCGCCGGCGATGGAGTACTCCAGCCGCTCCCGCCCGGCGTGGACCGGCTGTTTCGCCGCTTCGAGCAGCGTGGAGAGGATCGGGGCCGGCCGGTGGCACGGCACCGGTGTCCGTCACGGTCCGGCCGGAACAGGACCCCGACGAGGCGGACAATGTCCGCTGGCCGGTCCGCGATGGGGCCCACGACTCAGCCAGCGGCGGTCACCGAAGATATCCGCATTCCCCCAGCGGTGGATGCCGGGTCGCCGGCGTCAGAACGTCGGCTGACAGCCTCCGAGCAATACCGGGTGGCGGAGCGGGCGATGCGTCAGGGGAGCACCGATCAGGCGCGTCGTCGACTGGAACAGCTGGTGCAGCAGTTCGCGCAGGATCCGCTGGCGTGCCAGGCTCGATACGATCTGGCGCGGCTGGCGCTTCGCTGCCAGTCCACCCGGCAGCAGCTCGCGCTCGCCGCTCGTCAGCTGGATGCCGTGATTGGAGGCGTGGAGCGTCGCCTCCACGAGCCGGCGAGCTTCCTGCGATGCCAGGTGGAGTTGCGGCAGAGCAGCTCATCTCGAGCGGCGCGCTGCTTTCGAGCGCACCGCGTCCGGTTCCCGACCTCGCCGCACGACGCGGCGGCCCTGGCCCACCTGATGGTGCTGGCAGACCAGGAACAGGGTGTGGACGGCAGGGCGCTGGCAGTCGAGTTTCTGAAGCGCTACCCCACGGCCGTGCATGCCGACACCGCACGCCGGCTGCTCCGACGTTGTCGCTGATCGTTTTCCTCCGGCCGGGCTCACCAGGGACCAATCCGACGAACCCATGATGGAGGTCCGCGATGAGGCTCATGTGCTGTGTGCTGACGACCGGAGTCCTGCTGCTGCAGGCGTCCTGCGATGACGGCGTTCATCAGGGCTACGGGCAGTGGGACGATGATTGGTCCCGTTCGACCGAGGACCTGATGGTCTCCGACGGGGAGATGGCCAGCGACGTCGAACACGCCGACCCGGGCCTGTCGGACGACGCGGCGCCGAGGAGCGATGATGCGGCGCCGGGCGACGGCTGCGCGGCAGCCCCCGAGGGAGGCATGCTGTGCCTCGTGTGTCGGCAAGGAGGCAAGGAGGTCTTCCGCCAGTGCCTACCCCCGAGCCAGACGTGCAAGGCGGTGAGCCAGCCGGGGCAGGTGTGCATCGTGTGCATCGACGACGACGGCAACGTGCTCTCCAAGCACTGCGTCAGCACGTCTCAGACGTGCAAGGCGGAGAGCGTCGATGGCAAGCTGTGTCTCGTGTGCCGGGATGCGGCGGGCCAGGTGGTCAGCACGGTCTGTGAGCCAGCCAGCTGATTCAATGCGGGACGGCCGGTCGAGCACAGGAGCTCGCCAGGAAGGCCTGGTGTATCGCCGCGCCCACGATCACGGCGCGCTCCGGCGGAACCGCCGAGCGCGGGACCTTGCCGAAGTACTGCACCAGGGCCTGCTGCACCGCGGGGATGTACGAGGTGCCGCCGGAGACAAACAGCGCGTTGAGGTCGGAGATTCTCAGCCTCGCCCGATCCAGGGCGGCCTGGCAGGTGTCCAGTGAGCGCTTGATGATCTCCTGGCACAGCCTGGCAAACAGCGAACGGGAGAGCGGGAAGCTCAGATCGTAGGGTCCCTTCGACGTGAGGGCCGCGCCCGGGAGGCGAACCACCGTCTCGTTGCGCAGCGACAGCTCCCGTTTGGCCAGCTCCGACGCCATCAGCAGCTGCTGCCACTGGGTGACCTGATTGCGCAGCTCCACGCCGGTCTTACGCCAGAAGGCGTTGGCCGCGGCGTTGGCCACCACCTCGTCCACGTCGTCTCCGCCGAGCCACGCATCGCCGCTGCGGGCCAGCACCTGCAGCCCGCCCTTTACCACCTCGACCACGGAGAAGTCGAACGTGCCGCCGCCGAAGTCGTATACGCCGACCTTGCCGCGGAAGTGCTCGTCGTACCGATTGCTGAGCGCAGCGGCCACCGGCTCCTCGATCAGCCCCAGCACGTTGAGGCCAACGATGGTCGCCGCGCGGCGCAGCGCGGCGCGCTGTGGTTCGCCGAAGGCCACCGGCGTGCTGAGCACGACGTCCTGAACCTCCTGCTTCAGGTTCCGCTGGGCCACCAGCTTGAGCAGGTTGAGGATGTGGGCGCAAACCTCGATGATCGTGATCTCGCGCTTGCGGACGCGGAGCAGCACCTCCCCGGAGGGACCGGCCGCCGTGCTCACCGCCATGTTGGCCAGCAGCGGCTGGATCGCCGCGTCGTCGAACGAGCGGCCCAGCAAGCGCTTGGGCGACATGATGGCGCTGCTCGGATCGGTGGCGAGCATGTTGCGCGCCGCCTGCCCCAGGACCACGGATCCGTCGTGGCGAAACCCCACGGCGGAGGGCATGTCCCACTCACCGCTGGGCAGGCGCAGCACGGCCACCTTGGGCAGCCGCATGACCTCCACGCGATTGTCCACCAGCATCGCGACGCTGGATCGGGTGGTGCCGAAGTCCATCGCCACCACCGGATGGTCCACCGTCTCGGGCGTCTCCAGCAGCACGGCGCTGGCTGCGCTGGGGTTGGCGGGAGGGGCAACGCTGATCTCGCCGCTGGCCACCGCGCTGCTGGCGCCGGACGAGGTGACCACCGCCGAATGTCTGGGAGCCTCCTCCGGTATGCGGCGCAGCTCGTCCGGTGGCCGGTCCACCAGCATTCCATCCGTCTCCGGTTCCTCCCGCTGCGGCTGATGCACCACGACTTCCTCGGGGGAGGTGATCTGCGGCGGAAGCTCCGCGTCGATCTCCAGCGTCCCTGACGGTGATGGCGACGGCGAATGCTGAGTCGGGCGTGGCGGCGGCGTAACCGGCTTCGATGCAGGCGGACACACTGCTTGCGGCGGCTCCACGGGTCGCATGGAGGCCGACTGGCGCGGATGGGGTGCCGGCTCCACCGGTTGCATGGCGGCCGACTGGCGCGTGGCCTTCTGTGCGCTCGGTGGCTCAACGGGCCGCATGGCGGCCAACTGGCGCGTGGCCTTCTGTGCGCTCGGTGGCTCAACGGGCCGCATGGCGGCGGACTGACGCGGTCCGGGTGTGACGGCTGGCTCCGGGGATCGCGTCACCGGTCGCACCGGTCCCGTGGGGTATCTGGGCGGCGCCGGAGCCGCGGCTTCTCGGGGTGTGTGGCCACCGGGATAGGGGACGATCTTGCCGGCGACCAGCGCGGGTGGCAACGCACGGCTCAGATGCCAGGTCAGGGCGTGGAGAAAGCGGTCGGTGCGCTCCATGAATCGCTGCAGATCGCGGCGGAGCCGTGCCATCTCGGCGGAAGCGTCCGCTAGCGGTTCCGGCATGGAGGGCGGCGGCATGACCATGGTGATGGGCGAATCGGTCTCCGTCTCCAGCTCCACGTCGATGTGAGGCATCTCCGACACGTTGGTCGGCTCCTCGGCGGCTTCCTCGATGGCCTCCGCGTCCAGATCCAGCAGGGCCTCGCTCATCAGGGAGTACTGCAGCTCGGGGCTCAGCTCATGGTCTCCACGCAGGGTCCGGGTCAGGGTCTCCAGTATGTCGTTTGGGCCGGCCAGAAACGGTCGCACATTGCACTGGGTCTTGATCCGGATCTGGTCGAACAGCTCGAGGTCGTTGGGCTCGACCATCGCCACGTGGAGGAATCGTTTGCCCTCGGAGTACTCGAAGGCGATGCACTCGTTGTGTCGACAGAAATCCTCGTCCAGCAGACGGACCGCTTCCTCATCGATGGTCTTGTGGGACAGCGAGACAGCGGCGACGTTGATCAGCTCCCCGATGATGGGGATCAGCTCGGATTCGTTGACCAGGTTGAGCTCGATCAGGGCCCGTTCCAGCCGACCGCCCCAGCGAGACTTCTCGGCCTCGGCGGCGCGCAGCTCCCCCTCGTTGACGATCCCTGACTGCAGGAGGACATCGTGTAGTTGCTTCTTCGACATGGTGGCTCGATGAGGAAAAATACGCGAACATTCTAACACTTCCGGGTCGAGAATGACACCGGGAGGGGGCGGGGAGCGAAACGGCGTGGCGCGCGCCGCCGGCTGAGCTTGACAACCCAACTCTATTCGGGTATCTAGCGGCGTCTGCTTGACTGGACTACCACGGGGCTGTCCTTTTGCTATACTGATTTCAGGTTGTTGGACCAGGCAGCCCCGGTGGACGATCATGCAGACGGACGACAACAGTGGTGCAAGACGTAACCGGGAGAACTCAGATGGTCAAGTTGCGACTGGCGCGTGCAGGGGGGAAGAAGCGTCCCTTCTACCGAGTGGTGGTGTCCGATGCGCGCAACCCCCGCGACGGGCGTTTTATCGAGCAGATCGGGATCTACAACCCGATGAAGAATCCTGCCGAGTTTCGGCTGGACACGGCGAGGCTGGATCACTGGCTGGGGCATGGTGTTCAACCGACGGATCCGGTGAAGCGGCTGATCCTGAGGCACCGCAAGCAGGAAGCCACGACGGCTTCTGCGTGACGGTCGCTCCGCTCCGCTCACCCCCGTCTTGGCATTTCGGTTGGGCTTCGCCAGTTATCGAACTCCCGTTCCCACACTCATTCAGCGCTGAGACCGCAACCGGAGGTTGAGATGAGCGACGGCGACCCGTCCATGAAAGAACTAGTCTCCTTCATCGCCAAGGCTCTGGTGGACAAACCCGACGAGGTGGTTGTCAACGAAGTGCAGGGGGAGCAGACCTCGGTGCTCGAGCTCAAGGTGGCCAAGGATGATCTTGGCAAGGTGATCGGAAAGCAGGGACGTACAGCGCGGGCCATGCGAACGATCCTGAGCGCGGCCTCGACCAAGATTCGCAAGCGTTCGGTGCTCGAGATCATCGAGTAAGGTAGCGACCCAACAGCTGCCGGTTGGCTTCGTGGTGATGCACAGCCCAATGTTCACTTTGCCCGACCCGCCGGACCACAGCTCCTCTCTGCTCGAAATCGGCGTCGTGACCCGCCCGCACGGCGTCTGCGGCCAGATCAAGCTCAGGCTGCACAACCCGGCGTCCACCGCGCTGGCGCGAGGAGCCGCGCAGCGGGTGTTCCTCGGCGAGCCCACGGCGGCGGGACGCTGGATCGAGCTGGAGGTGGTGGGGTCGACGAACGAGTCGCTGATCGTCGCGGTTGCAGGGGTCGAGACCCGGGACCAGGCCGAGGCGCTTCGAGGCCACCCGGTTTCGCTGCGTCGCGCGGAGCTTCCGCCGCCACCGGAGGGACAGTACTACTACGTCGATCTCATCGGTTGCCAGGTGGTCGACGAGGCGGGGCAGGAGCTGGGGCGGGTGCACGATCTCTTCGAGGCCGGGGCCTCCGACATCCTGGTCATCCGCTGTGGCCCGTCGGAGCGCTATGTTCCGCTGGTGGAGCGGTGGGTCCCGGCGGTGGATCTGACCCGACGTGAGATCACCGTGCGGGACATCGACGAGTGGGACAGCTGGGAAGCCGGTCAGTGAGCATGCAGTTCTTCGTCGTCACCATCTTCCGGGAGATCTTCGACTCCTTCCTCGGGACCGCGCTGGTGGGAAAGGCGGTGCAGGGCGGCCAGCTCGGGGTGCGCTTCGTGGATCCACGAGACTTCACCACGGACCGGCATCACAGCACCGACGACACGCCCTACGGCGGCGGCGGCGGGATGGTGATGAAGCCGGAGCCCGTGGTCGCGGCGCTGGATTCGATCAATCCCGGATCCAGGCCGCATCGCGTGCTCCTCACGCCCCAGGGCCACCGCCTGGATCAGCGGATCCTCGAGCAGCTGCTGGAGCAGCAGGAGGTGGTGCTGGTCTGCGGGCGGTACGAGGGGTTCGACGAGCGGATCCGGAACGTCGTGGATCGCGAGATCTCCATCGGTGACTACGTGCTCAACGGCGGTGAGGTGGCGGCGATGGTGGTGATGGATGGGGTGGCCCGCCTGGTGCCGGGCGTGCTGGGCAACGCGACCTCGGTCGAGACGGAATCCCACGGCGATGGTCTGCTGGAGTACCCGCAGTATACCCGGCCCAGGGAGTTTTCCGGGATGGTTGTCCCCGATGTGCTGCTGCAGGGGGATCACGAGCAGATCCGCCTCTGGCGTCGGCGGCAGATGCTGCTCAGGACCCGGGACCGCCGCCCGGATCTGTGGCGGCGGTTTGTCCCCACCGCCGAGGATGTCACGCTGCTGCAGCAGGCCGAGGGGAGGGTCGCCGGCAACCTGGCCTCCCGGACCTACATCGCCCTGGTGCATCATCCGGTCCACGACCGACAGCGACGGATCATCACCACCGCCATCACCAACCTCGACCTGCACGACATCGCCCGCTCGTCGCGCACCTTCGGTCTGGCGGGCTATCTGGTGGTGACGCCGCTCGCGAGCCAGCAGGCGCTGGCGCGGCGCATCACTGACCACTGGAAGACCGGCCACGGGGCGACCCACAACCCCCTGCGGGGAGAGGCGCTGGCCCTGCTCGAGGTGCTGCCGAGTCTCGAAGGCGCGGTGGACCACGTCTTCGAGCTGGAGGGACAGCGACCGCTGGTCGTGGCCACCACCGCGGTCGGGCAGCCGGGACAGGTGACGCGGGACGCGGTGGTGGAGGCGGCCGGCAGCCGCCCGTTGCTGCTGGTGCTGGGCACGGGATGGGGGCTGGCGCCGCAGGTGCTGGAGGCGGCGGACAGGGTGCTGTCGCCCCTGTCCGGGCTGGATCCGTACAATCACCTGTCAGTTCGCAGCGCTGCGGCGATCCTGCTTGACAGATTCTTTGGTTTGCGCGATTAACCCCCCTGGCCCGGGGCGTGCAGCCCGAGCGGTTGCGATGGGTAGGTAGAGCAATCACATGTCGAGGAGCTGGTCATGAGCAACGTCAATCCCATCATCCAGGAGCTGGAGCAGTCGCGGCCCGCTCCGGAGCTGCCGAGCTTCCGGGTTGGGGACACCATTCGGGTTCACGTCCGTATTGTCGAGGGTGACAAGGAGCGCGTCCAGGCGTTCGAGGGCGTCGTGATCCGCAAGCGCCGGGGCGGGAACCGGGGCAGCTTCACGGTGCGCAAGGTGTCCTACGGCGTGGGCGTCGAACGAACGTTTCCCTTCTTCTCACCCCGTGTGGAGAAGGTGGATGTGCTCTCCAGGGGCCGGGTTCGACGCAACCGTCTGTACTATCTGCGGGAGCGTACCGGCAAGGCGGCTCGTATCCGCGAGCGCGTCCGCGGCGACAGGCGCGGCGCCTGAGCCAGTGGGCGGCAGCAACTCCCCGTCGCCTCCCCCCAGGTCAACACGATCAACCAAGAGCAAGGGTGACCACAGCGAGCAGCTCGCCGTGGAGCACCTGCAACAGCAGGGCTACACCATCATCGCGCGCAACTATCGCTGTCGGCTGGGCGAGATCGACATCATCGCCGAGGAGGATGGCGTGTTGTGCTTCGTCGAGGTGCGCAGCGTGGCCACGCGCACCTTCGGCGATCCGCTGGAGACCATCGACGGCGCCAAGCAACGTCGGATCCTGAAGACCGCCCAGCACTACCTCGCCGCGCGGCGGGTCGGCCATCGACAGATCCGGTTCGACGTGGTGGGAATCGTGCAGCAGCCCCGGCTGCAGATCCAGCTCGTGCGTCGAGCGTTCGAGGACCGTGGCTGGTGACGGGAATCGAGGGAGCGCCTGGCTGCGGCGCGACTGATCGAGCTACAGCTTGGGGCAGTTGTCGTTGGGGTTCTGCTCGCAGTACGTGCTGACGGTACCGCCGCCCTCCGCCACGAAGCGGTTGCACACGCACATCTTGCAGCAGGCGAGGTTGGTGGTCTGGGTGGCGGGGATGCAGGTGAAGCCCTCGGGACAGGTCTCTGTCTCGTCGGGGCAGTCGCTGTCGCCGTCGCAGATCTTGGTGCACAGCGGGCGAGACTCGGTCAGTCCGCCGTAGAGCAGGCATAGCCTGGAGCGACAGTCCATGGCCTGGGGGTTGATCTGGGCGGCGCTGGTGCTGCTGCCGGAGTCCATGGTCTGGGTCATCTGGCACGGGACCCCCACATCCACGTCCTCACAGGCTGTCAGACCAGCGCACACCAGGATCAGGGCTGCAAGCGAGTTTCTCATGTTTCGTGTCCTAGGGTTTGTGACCGGGCTCGCGAAAGCATTGAAGTGTTGGTGCATATTACATCGCGAGGCGTCCAAGTCAAGCGAGTCGACATCTTCCGCCGTGCAGAAAACCGACCCGCCGGCCGGCGGCGTGGACACTTCACCCGTGAGGATCATCGAGGTCGATGAACGAGGATCCAGTTGTACCGTAGCGATTTGATTTTCCTTGCCTCCTTCAACGAGGGGGTGCTAGATTTCACCGCGTATTCGTGTGTACTCCCACTATGTGGGGTCGCCATCACACCAAGCACGAGGGAACAGATGAATCGGTGCATCCCTGCCTTTGCCGCTCTGCTGCTGCTGGCTCCCAACGCCCTGGCTCAGAAGAACGCGGACTTCGTGTTTCAACCGGAGACCGTGGAGAAGAGCGGGCCCCCGTCGAAGACGCTGCAGAAGGCGCTGACCCTGTACGAGAGCCGTGATTACTACAGTGCCAGCATCGAGCTGCACAAGGTGATCGAGGGTGAGACAGGCGACAGCGAGGCCAACCGACAGCGCGCCGAGTTCTGGATGGGCAAGACGCTGTACCACCTGCAGTTTTACTCGGCGGCCCTGTCCTACTTTGATCGCATCGTGCAGAAGGGCGATACGCATCGCTACTACAACGCCACGCTGAAGTGGCTGGCGTCGCTGAGCCGTCAGCTGCCCGAGTCCGCCGGCATCCTGAAGAAGGTCGGAAAGTACGCCCGGGCCCAGCTGGAGCAGCCCGCGCTGGAGAAGGTGCGAGACGAGCTGTACTATCTGCTCGGGCGTTATCACTACTCCCAGGGCAACTTCAAGGAGGCCATCGGCCTGTTCAGCGCCGTGCCCGTCACCAGCGACTTCTATGCCCGGGCGAAGTTCATGGAGGGCATCACCCACGTTCGGATGTACAAGGGCCGTCCGGCGTCGGAGGCGTTCAAGGCGTTGCTGCGTCAGGCGCTTGAGGCGCCGGCGATCAAGGAGATCAGCAAGTTCGAGGAGCTCTCGATTCTGTCGCTGGCCCGGGTGTTCTACTCCACGCATCAGTTCACGCTGAGCATCAAGTACTACGACCAGCTGCCGCAGGAGTCGCCGCACTGGCTCTCCAGCCTGTTCGAGTCGAGCTGGGCCCATTTCCAGCGCAACAACTTCTCCAAGGCGCTGGGCAACATCCACACCCTGAACGCACCCTACTTCGAGGACCAGTTCTTCCCGGAGTCCCTGATCCTGCGCGCCGTGATCTACTTCCAGAACTGTCTGTATGATCGCAGCGCCGAGGCGATCAGCGAGTTCAACACCAAGTATCCCCCGCTCAAGGGCCAGTTCGACGCGATACTGGGCCAGTACAAGGATCCCACCGAGTTCTACGAGTACAGCCTGAAGATCAAGAACAAGGCGGCCGGTCTCAGCGAGGAGGTGGGGCGGCTGGCGCGCAGCGCGCTGGGCGACAAGACGCTGGTCAAGACCTTCACCTACGTCGACGAGCTGGACCGCGAGCTGAAGCAGGTGCAGAGCGCCGACCCGGCGTGGAAGGCCACCGCCATCGCCGGCGTGGTGCTGCAGGATCTGACGCTGCAGAAGTCGCTGGCCCAGAACGAGGCGGGTCAGCTGGCCCGCAGCCGTCTGCAGCGCGTGTCGAAGGAGATCCAGGAGCTGATCAAGCAGGCGATCAAGGTGGAGTACGAGACGATCAACGGCAAGAAGAACGCCCTGGAAGCCTCGCTGCGCAACGAGCAGGTGGTGCCGGCCAACATGGCGGACCAGACCAACATCGTCCCGGACGACGAGCACCTCTTCTGGCCGTTCGACGGGCAATACTGGAAGGACGAGCTGGGCTCCTATCGGTTCAAGATCCGGAGCGCCTGCACCCGCTAGTAGCGGTGGCCGCGAAAGGCTGATGCACCTGCCCAGGCAAAGACCGCCCGTCCGCTTTCACCGTCCCACTCTCGTTGTCTCCCGATCCGATGACAGAATCGTGATACGCATGACACGTGCGTGACCATCTTTTGCAGCGACATGACACGCGATGCAGCAGGATCCGGTAGAACCTAAGATATGACGCGAGGGAACCTCGCCCAACGCAATCCAGCCATGCAGTCGACTTGCAAGGGGTAACCATGGAACAGAAACTGATCGCATTGACGAGGCTTGGCGGCACGCTGGTGTTGCCAGCCCTGGTTTCCCTCGTCGCCGGGGGGGCCATGGCCGCTCCCCGCTACCAGAAGGGCTCCGAGGTCCAGGTGACGGCCGCGGCGAAGCAGGCGACCAAGGTCGAGGACAAGCAGGCGACCGAGGCGCGGCTTCGCCCGGCCCTGGTGGCGCAGCAGTTCCGCCAGCAGGCCCAGGCCAAGGTGTTGAAGCTGACGGATCAGGCGATCGCGACGCTCAAGCGCCTGATCAAGGTCACCGACGACAACGACCCCGAGAAGCCGGACTTCTTCTTCCGTCTCGCCGAGCACTACCGCGAGAAGAAGGAGCAGTTCATGTTCCGTGCCCGCGAGCTGGACGAGAACATCTACCGCGCCGGCTCTGGGGGAGAGAAGGCCCGCTACCAGGGCCAGCAGAAGGGGTACGAGAAGGCGGAGCAGGACTGGATGATCCAGGCGATCAAGATGTACCTGCACATTGCCACCAAGCCCGAGTACGACAAGTTCAAGCGCATGGACGAGGTGCTGTTCAACGTGGCGGACATGTTGAACCAGGCCAACCGTCGCGAGAAGGCGCGTATCTTCTTCCGCAAGCTGATCCGCAACTACCCCCAGAGCAAGTACATCCCGGACGCCTTCCTCTCCTTCGCCGAGTTCTACTTCAACGAGGGCCAGGTGGAGGACGCGCTGAAGCTCTACGAGCAGGTGGGCAAGTACCCCAACTCTCCGATCTACGGCTACGCGGTGTACAAGCAGGGCTGGTGCTGGCTCAACCTCAAGGACCCGCACAAGGCGCTGGAGATGTTCGTCAAGGTCATCCGCAACGCGGGCAAGTGGGGCGGCACGAAGAAGAGCAAGATCGTGCTGGTCAAGGAGGCGAAGAAGGACGCGGTCCGGGCCTACAGCCACGTGGGCACGCCGGAGATGGCCTGGCCCTTCTTCCAGCGCATCGGCGGCGGCTACGCGATGAAGATGCTCGAGGGCCTGGCCAACATCTACTACGACCAGGGCAAGTTCCTCGAGTCGATCCAGACCTACCGCAAGCTCATCGCGATCAACCCCAAGAGCAAGGACCTGTGCAACTGGCAGTACGCCATCATGAAGTCCACGCTGTCGGGCAAGAACAAGCGCAACCAGGTGGTGGAGGCCAAGCGTCTGGCGGCGGTCTACTCCGCGGTGAAGGGCATGCCCGGGATCAAGAAGACCGCCGTCGTCGAGTGTCGCAACAACGCGTCCGGTGTGCTTCGTGAGCTGGCCACCACGTGGCACCGCGAGGCGCAGAAGACGATGAACATGGATACCTACGCCCTGGCCCAGTACCTGTACAAGGAGTACCTGGACAACTTCCCGGGCGAGAAGGACGCCTACACCCTGTCGTTCTACTACGCGGAGCTGCTGTACAAGCTCGAGCGATGGCAGCCGGCGGCCGAGGCCTACACCAAGGTTGTGACGATGAACCCCAGGGGCAAGTACCTCAAGGAGGCCGCCTACGCCGCGGTCATCGCCTGGAAGAACGCGCTCAACGTCGACGAGGAGAAGTCGGATACCAGCCTGAAGAAGGCGCCCACGGCCAAGAAGGGCGCCAAGCAGGAGGAGCCGGACCACAAGCCGCAGACCATCCCCGAGAACGAGCAGAAGATGATCTCGGCGTTCGACACCTATATCAAGTTCGTGCCCGACGCCCCCGAGCTCGTGCCGATCATGTATCGCAAGGCCCGCATCTACTACGACCACAACCACTACGACAAGGCCGTGGAGATGTTCTCCACCATCGTGATCAAGCATTCGGGGCACGAGCTGGCGGTGTACGCCGCGAACCTGCTGCTGGACTCGCTCAACGTGCTGAAGAAGTTCGGCGAGCTCAACCAGTGGGTCGATCGGCTGATGCAGGATCCGAAGCTGGCCCAGGGCGACTTCCTCGAGCAGCTGCGGACGCTGAAGCGCGGTGCCCAGCGCAAGGAGGCGGAGCATCTGCAGAAGACCGGGCAGTACAAGGAGTGCGGCGCGAAGTACGCAGCCATCGCCAACGACTATCAGGAAGACCCGCGATGGGCCGAGGTGCTGTACAACGCGGCGATGTGCTTCGAGGCGGCCAAGCTCATCGGCCAGGCGATCTCGATCCGCAACACGCTGATCAAGATCAAGCCCAACGATCCGCTGTCGCAGAAGGCGATGTACATGATCGGCGCGAACTACCACGCCCTGGCGTGGTACAGCCGGGCCGCCGACTACTACGAGCAGTTCTCCAAGAAGTTCCCCGGCGAGAAGGATGCTCCCGAGGCGCTGCAGAACGCCATCGTGTTTCGCATGGGGCGCGGAGAGTACGACAAGGCGATCGAGGACGCGAAGCTGTTCGCCAAGAGCTACGGCACGCGTCAGAAGTATGCCAGCCGTACCGCAGCGGTGATGTTCTCCCTGGGCGCGATCTACGAGGGTCGCGGCGAGTGGGACGCCGTGGTCCGGCACTACACGTCGTGGCTCACCAAGTGGGGCCGGCATGGCGGGACCGACCGGCAGCTGCGGGCCAACGTGAAGATCGGGACCGTGCTGTGGCAGCAGTCCTGCGGGGAGAAGGCCGTCAACGGCGCCTGCATCAGGGTCAAGCGCGTGCGAGCCAAGCTCAAGCTGGCGAAGAAGAAGGGCAAGAAGAGTAAGAAGAAGGGCCTCGACGTTCGAACCCAGTGCGGTCCCGAGACGAAGATGAAGGTCACGGTGGTCAAGCGCAACCCGGCCAAGGCGCGCAAGGCCCAGAAGCACTTCGCCACGGCGTTGACGCTGTTCAAGAAGGCCGGGCGCGGGATGAAGGGCGCGGACAAGGACGAGGCGGAGAAGCGGCGCAACGAGGCGGGCTATGCGGCGGCGGCGGCGCGCTTCTTCCAGTCGGAGGACAAGTTCGAGGACTTCCTGGATGTGGAGTTCCCCAGGAGCCTGGACTTCTCGTCGACGGACAAGAAGAAGGTCGAGAAGTCGAAGAAGGAGTTTGCCAAGTACCTCGAGACCAAGGGCAAGCGCCTGGAGAGCACGCGGGGCCTGTACCAGGAGGTGATCCTGATGCGGCAGGCCCACTGGGCCATCGCCGCGTCGGCCCGCATCGGTCAGCTGTTCCAGAACTTCGCCGATGCGCTCTACACCGCGCCGATCCCCAAGCCCCCCATCCCCAAGACGCTGGTGAGCAAGGAGTCCAGGGAGGACTTCATCATGGCGTTCACCGATACCTACTGTGATACGCTGGAGGACAAGGCCACCCCGCTGGAGGACAAGGCGGTCCAGGGCCTCGCCACCTGCCTCAGCAAGTCCACCGAGCTCTCCTGGTACAACGAGTGGTCCAGGCTGTGCGAGAGCGAGCTGAACCAGATCAAGCCGGCGGAGTACCCCATCGCCTCGGAGATCCGAGCAGAGCCGGGCTATGTCACCTTCCGCGCCGACCGGGCCGCGGTCATCACGGAAGTCAAGTGAGGAGGCGATCCATGACGACCATCAATACGAAGCTGATTGTGCTCTCGATGGTGACGCTGCTCATCGCCTGCGGTCCCAAGCCGGAGCCCCAGACCGGCCCGACCGGCGGTGGCGGCGGGGCAGGTGGAGCCCCCGCCCCCGCAGCGCCCAAGCGCGTGGTGTCCAAGGCGGCCAAGGCCGACTTCAGGGACGCCGTGAAGGCCTACGCCCAGGCGATGAAGGCCGGCGGGATCAACAAGTCCAACTGCGCGCAGCTGGCCCAGTCCTTCGCGGATGTGTACCAGAGCTACCCCAAGGTGGCGGAGTCCAAGTTCAACGAGGGCGTGGTGTGGGAGGAGTGTGGGGACATGGCCAGGGCCGAGCAGGCCTACAAGGTCGTGCTCCAACGCCACCCGACCTTTGCCCCGGCGAACAACAACCTGGGCGAGATCTACTTCGACCGCGGCAACATCGGTCAGGCGCAGACCTACTTCCAGCGGGCCGCGCAGCAGAAGAACTCCGAGGCCTACGCCAACCTCGCGGTGATCCAGCGCAACAGCGCGCTCTCTGGCGACGTCCAGGCCGTCAAGGAGTCGATCAACAACGTGCATCGTGCGCTGGCGGTGGACTCGTTCAATATCGAGGCCTACGCCACGCTCGCGCTGGTGCTCTACGACCACGCGAAGAGCGATTCGCAGCTGGAGATGGCGCGCCTGATCTGCATTCAGGCGACCAAGGTCGATCCCAAGTACTACCCGATCTACAACATCCTCGGCCTGATCCTGCTCCGTCAGAGCAAGGTCACGCCGGCCCTCGCCGAGTTCCGGCACGCCGTGGCGCTAAACAACAACTACCTCGAGGCGCACATGAACATCGGGGCCATCACCCTCAGCTTCCGCGACTACAAGAACGCGGAGGAGTCCTTTCGCCGGGTGCTGACGCTCAATCCGACGAAGAAGACTCGCATCGAGGCGCTGGTGGGGCTCGGTGTGGCGTTGCGCGGTCAGCGAAAGTTCCAGGAGGCGATGCAGAAGTATCAGGAGGCCCTGGCGCTGGATCCGACCAACATGGACGTGGCCTACAACCAGGGGATCCTGGTGCAGGACTACAACTTCGACGCCTCCAACCCGGTGAAGGCGATCCAGGATCTGCAGACCGCGGCCAACTTCCTGCAGAAGTACGTGAGCGGCGGGAAGAACCAGGAGAAGGTGCAGGATGCGGAGCGACGGTTGAAGAACATCAACGAGCTGATCCCGATGTTGCGAGAACAGCAGAAGATGCTGAAGGAGATGGGCGGAAAAACTTCGTAGGCGGCATTACTGTTTGACGCGTCATCTTACAGGAATCAAACAGTATCGCCTCAGATTTACACCACCGCATCCATTTGTTAGAATCGTGGGAACCTGAGCTTGGATCAGGTGTCCAATCCTCCGACGCGCATGTGTGTTGGAGGCCAAAACGGAGAGACGTATGCGTAGATTCTTCACTCTGTTGATGGTTATCAGTTTTGTGCTGGCGTCGGGGATGGCGCTGGCGCAGGTTGCCGGTGGACCCACCGGCGCGGCACCGGACGTGTCGTACAAGAAGAAGACGGTCTACGATTTTGATGACGATCTCGTCGAGGGAGAGCTGATGCGGCCCGACGGCGAGTTCATCGACACGCGGAAGAAGGCGAAGCACTCGACCTTGATCAAGATCCGGGAGAACTTCATCCCGGAGATGTTGAAGTCGGCTGAAGACATCTGAATTTTCGAGGCCGGCAACTCACGAGACGGTGCACCCGGTCACGAGGACCTGAGCATCGCCACACGAAGTGTGCCGCCTGGAGGAGACCATGGACGTCAAGATCCCACTGACCTTCCGGATCTACAGCGGTGACACCCTGCTCCGTGAGGAAACGCTCGCGCAGGACATCATCAAGATCGGGAAGCTCGAGTCGTCCCATCTGCGGATCGACGATGAGAACGTCTCACGGATGCACGCGGTGATCGAGATCACCGGGCCAGGTGAGATCCACATCATCGATCTGGGCAGCTCCAGTGGCACGGTGGTGAATGGCCAGAAGGTGAACAAGTGTGCCATCCAGGAGGGGGACGAGCTGGTGCTGGGTGGCACGCGGATTGTGGTCAGTGTCGGGCAGCCACAGGCGCAGGCAGCGCCACGGCCCATGGTGCCACAGCCGGCGTCGCAGCCCATCATGCCGACCATGGCGCCCCCGGTTCCGGGCCTCCTGGTTCCGTCGCTGGCCTCGCCGTTTGCTCCCCCGATGCCGGGAATGCCCCAGATGCAGATGGCCCCGCAGGCTCCGCAGCAGCCGGCCTACATGCCCATGGACCCGATGCTGGACGTCCAGGATGGCTCCCGGGCCATCGAGGTCACGGCGATGCTGGGCGACACGGTGCTGGAGGTCCACCACCTGACCAATCCGGCGTTCGTCAAGGTCTCCGCCCTGGCCTATGCGTTGATGGGCGTCGGGGGTGTGATCCTGGCTGGTGGCCTGGTCTCCGCCATCGCCGGTCAGCCGGGCCTCGGGGCCTTGTTGCTGCTGGGTGGGCTGAGCCTGGTGGTGTACGGCAGCATTCGGTACAAGGAGGAGCGCACCTCCCCCCACTTCTCCATCGGGGACGACGAGGCGGCCAATCTGCACATCGCGAGCGCCGCGGTGCCGGCGCCGTTCTTCCCCGTCGTGCAGTCGACGGGGCACGACTACGTGGTCAACTTCACCGGCGGAATGAAGGGCGACGTGACCATCGGCACCGACCGCACGGATATCCGTGAGCTGGCGTCCTCGGGGCGGGCCCGTCCGGCGGGTGAGTTTCCCGGGACCTATGCCTAT
>Ga0210044_10002266_pt1 | contig 28813 bp, 19 predicted proteins | sample CryGey13umfilter_2_FD_183959 | JGI IMG/M metagenome (GOLD analysis project Ga0210044, IMG submission 183959) | Groundwater microbial communities from aquifer in Utah, USA - Crystal Geyser 4/9/14 3 um filter (SPAdes) (version 2) | ecosystem: Environmental > Aquatic > Deep subsurface >... | reverse complement strand
CCTGTCCCAGCACTAACTTCACGGCTTCTTGCTTAAACTCTGTACTGAACTTCTGTTGTCTTCCCATATTGCCCTCCAGTGAGAGCCTTACCTCTTTCAAACTGTCCGTCAAATCGGGGTCGGATCATTGTTATCGTGCTATTCCCGCCAATCCCATAGCGCTTCTGAAGCTCTCCCAGCGTATAAAACCCTCGCTCATACTCCTCTACCACTTTTACCTTAAACGCCTCACTATACTTTACCCTGCCTGTTTTCCACATTGTGATCACCTCTCAATGTGTCAACCTATATCAGGACGGGTCAGTTAAAACTCGGCCCCTTGGGGCCGAAAACCGTTAGCAGATTTCCCTGGATAAAACTCGGGAGCTTGCTCCCGAGTTTTTGATATGAGAGTCATATCATAATACTGGTATCAAAATTCAACCCCGCTTGAAGGGGAATTATCCTCATTTTCCAGTTTTGTGAACATGTTTTTTACTTATCTTTCGCAACAAGGCCACCTTTTCCGAATTTCAGAACATAAAATCCGGAATTTTGAACAATGATTTTGAATTTTGAACTATTTTCTTTATGCTATCCAAGGGCCTTTATACTTATTCCATACATTCAGGTTTTAGAATTGATCTCTTTGTAGAAAAAAGGCTCAAGATCAAAACAGAAGCTACAATAGGAAGGCCATGAAGAGCTAAGACCCAGTGAGCAATAGTTGTGGGGATTGCAACCCAACCGGTAAAAAGCATTCCAACGATAAAGCCTGTATTCATCACCATTTCCGAAAGCCCAAAGAGACTGCCTCTAATGAGATCTTTTTCACGCTGAAGGGTTTGGCGAAACGCAATTTCTCCCATACCATCACCGCAACCAGCACACAGGGCACCTGCAAAAATCATTGGCCATGTTTTTGACCAAAAAATTATAATAAATCCAAGTGACATAAGTGCAGTTGCACAAAAGAAAACTTTCTGAGGTATCCGCTCTACCGCTTTTGCTATCAATGGCCGAAAGAAAAAACTTCCTATCATCATTCCTACTCCCCACATTGCCCAAATTTTTCCAAATGCGGAGGCAGGATCACTTTCATTAAATTGTGCACCCAGCATGGGAAGCCCCACGTGATGAGTTCCACTTCCAAAAGCATCAATGCCGCGAACGATCACCACCGCCCATAATAAAAAACCAAAATGATGCAGCAAACGAAGCCGAACTCTGCTTGGAGCCCCTTCTGTTTTTTCACTTACATTCTCATCACGAAAGTGAAGTGTTGTTCTCCAAAGTACCGCAGCTGAAATGGCGTAAGTAAGAGCATCGAGAAAAAAAAGAGTGTTAAAACCAAGTTGTTTTGTAGCAACTGAGGCAAACAACATGCCCAGAATAAGTGCTGCACCACGTAACCCAACACTGAGGCTGTTTATAAGCTGAAGGCGATTTCCAGAAATTACAGGAAGGCTTGCCGTAAGTGTAGATTCAAAAACTGTTCGACCAATACCAATGATAAAAACAGTTGGATAAATCCATGTTAACTTTTGATTAAAGGGAAGAGAAAAAAGCAAAAGAAGCATGGCCATGCGAAGAAGATCAGAAAATAGCATCGCACACCGGCGATTCCACATATCACCGTATTGATGCACAATTTTTGCTCCCAAGAACCGTCCGCCATAGAGCGTTGCAGAGAGACACGCTGTTGCAAAGGGAGAATGGGTTTGCAGCCAAATAAAAGTACCAAAACAAATAAAGTCAAAAGCATAACCAAAATCAGAAAAAGTCTTCGCACTCAAAAGATAAAACAACTCACGTCTCATTTTGATGTTTCTCCAATGTTAAAGGTAAGTATTTTACATGCGGCTTCATATGTTTTTTGTATGTGAGATGCTGAATCAGCCTTCATCCAACATTGAACAAGAAAACATTCCTCATCATCACCAGGAATAATACTCCCTTTAGAAAAAGTCTGTTCAACATGAAGCATGCCTCTTAAACTACAAAGCTTTTCGACTCCTTGAACATCATGTACAACTCCTCCTTTTGGAGGAAAGAAAAAAAGCATTCCATGTGAGGAAATTTCATTTTTTGTATTGGTAAAGTTACATTGTCCAAGCATTAGATCAAGTTCAAGTTCATATGGATCAATACCAGCAAAGGTTTCCCAACTTTTATAGATCATACCTCCACCAAGACGATGATTAACTTCAATCAACTGCGGCCCCTTCTCATGATCATAACGAAGTTCGACATGAAGAAAGGTGTTTTGAACTCCAAGCATACGAACAACTCTTTCAACATGGCTTCTTATCGATAAGACAGCTTTTTGATCTAACGATGAGGGAGGTGTAATTAAGATATCTTCATAAACTACCCTTTCACCCTCCCTAATCTGTAATTTCTCATGAACAATTGGCATAAATATTTCATTTTCAGTCACTACACATTCAACTGTAACTTCAGTGCCATAGAGATATTTTTCAATAAGAAATTCACATTGTGGAGAAAAACATCTTACTTTTCCTGAAAAATCTGAATATGAATGATTTACATAAAGTTCTTGATAATATCCTCTAGAAATTTTTTCCCTCATTGTGCGAAATGCTTTTATAGCATCTTCATCATTTTTACATTGGAGAATGAGATGTGAGGAAACTCCTGTAAGTGGCTTGAGAATAATCGGATACCCAATACGTTGAGCATGATACATCAACATCTCCACACTCGAAACAAGTGCAAAATTATCTTCCCCAAGTTTTTCCCGCATGAGGTATTTATTATTACACTGATAAAGAGCTTGTATGGAATGATGAACAAGGCCTCTTTCCTTTGCAAGCATTGCAGTATGAGCAGCAACAAGCTGTCCATTGCAAAAACTGCTGCTAGGGTTTATGCAAGATTTGATAACATATGATTTATCTATCTCATCACAACATTTTCTCAACTCATCAAGATTACATGAAGAGACTGAAAAAACACGTTCAAATAAGCCAAGTGAAATATCCTCAACCAAGTCTCCTTTGATAAGAATTGGTGAAAAACCTCGCATCTTTGCTCTCTCTGCCAATGCAATTAAATTCTTTTGTCGACGTTTTGAATTTTCAATAAAAAGAATTGAGTTCTTCATAAATTAATCATCGTTTCCATCAAGATAATGAGAAACAAGATAACCTTCTTCACTAATCTCATGAAGTAATGGAAGTTCAGTTTTGTTTGCAAATTTAAAAAAATCTTCTGCTTTATATGGTGTTGTTTTTCGAATAAAGCGTTCTCCATTTATCATTTTATAGTCCAACTTATGCCCCGGACTAATGCGAATTTTCCCAACAGGAGTGACATAAACATAAAGTGGAGCTGTCACTCCTGAATGAGAAGCAAGTGATTCAAGAATATCAAGCCCCTTCTGAACCGACGTTCTAAAATGCTTAGTTCCAGTAACCGGCATACAATGCAGAAGATAATATGGAATAATCCCCACAGAAAGAAACCCTTCTATAAGACGTTGAATATCATGTGCAGAATCGTTAACTCCTTTAAGTAAAGCAATTTGACCTCGAATATTTATGCCACGATTTATTAATCGTCGTGTTGCACGAATAACTTCTGGACTCAACTCATCGATATGATTCAGAGACAATCCTACAGAAAGATTTTTAGACTCAGAAATATTTTCGGGATTCACACTGTTATAAGCAGAAAGCATATCAGCAACGTCATCTGTAACTGCCTTTGGATCAAAGAGAATATTTCGTGTCCCAACTCGAATATAATTTACATGAGGAATGGTGATTACTTTATCCAAAACTTTTTTCACCAGCGACGGATCTATAAGAGGATCTCCGCCGGTAATCAGTACTGTTTTAATACGAGAATCACTTTTTATATATGCAACCGCATCATCAATATTTTGATCACTCATACGCTCTGCATTTCCTGCAAGTGTTCGCTTCTTTTTAAAACAATAACGACAATATGCTCTGCATTCAAAGTAAGGAGTGAGAACCGCACGATCAGCATATATTCTCTCTAAGCCATATATACCATGATTCAACTTACCTTCCTCAAAGGGAGCATCAGTACCAAATGTGATCAACTCCTCTTTTGCGGGCATAAACTGTTTTCTAATAGCATCAGATTTTTTCATTAACTTTCCAAGATGCGGGCTCACTTTGGCTCTAAAATGTTGGTAAACGGGCTTTAATTCTGAAGCATCATTTTTTTTGCTCGGGCACATAATTCTCCTCACAAAGTTGAATACGTTAAATTGTTCTTTGTGAGATAACTGCAATCAGCAGGCCAAAGCGATGAGCAGTAGTTCGATGGGGAATGAACCTTAGAGAGAAATCTAAAGGCCTTGTTTTTAAATGCACATTTTTGATGTTCGTTTATTCAGAAAAGCGAACGTGGAACAGGGTGTTTGCGTTTTTGATCGGAAACAAAAAACACTTGGTAAAAAGTTAAATCTCTGCCGGAATTTTATCTGGTGCACAAATGGCATCGGCATGAATGAAGGCGGGGTCTTGTTCGATCTCACGCGGATCTTCTCCTGATGCGATGATCACTTTTGCAACTCCCCGCTCTTTGAGGTGGCACAAGGTTTTGGCGAGAGGCCATGTTGAACCTTCTATATTTTTATCCACGTAGGCGTGGTGATATTCAGTATAGTTGATGTTTGCTGCTTCACATTCTTCCATACTTGCAAAGGTATCCAGATGATGAATGCCAAGCCGTTGTTTGCTCACTTTCCACGCAAGCCTGATGCCGTCATCGTCATCGATCACTAAAACATGAAAGTGAGAATGTTTTGATATGTTCACTTCATTTTTCGGCGCTTGATTCTTTTTCAGTTCTATTTTTTTTATTTCTATTTCAAGGTGGGGAAGTGGTTTTGAGAGCAGCTCTACATTCAAATCTTGCGCAAGCTTTTGAATGGACGGCTTCCAGTAATCACCTGTGCACAGATAAAGGTGATTGAGATTTTTTTGCTGAAGGTAGCGAAGCACATCTTCTCCACATTTTTTACTTCCTTCAAAATTGTAATCTACAATTGCGGTTTGAATATTGTGCAACTCTTCTTCATGCTGAACAAGTTCTTCATACGAAGAAAAAATAAGCGTTTCTATACCATAATCAGCAAACACTGACTTCCACTGCATTTGCAAAAGTGGGTCATCGTCAACGATGAGGACTTTTTCTTGTGTATGGAGTTTTATTTTTGCTGAAGTAGCTTGTGATTTATTTAAAAGCAGAAGTTCAACAAAAAACTTTGTTCCTTTTCCCACTTCGGATTCTGCCCAGATTTTTCCATCGTATTCTTTTACTGATTCCTGAACGACAGAGAGTCCAATACCATGACCGTCTTTTTTCCCTTCGCTACATCCTCCAGATAAAACTCGATTTAACGTTTCTGGAGACATTCCACAGCCCGTGTCGGAAACACTTATCAAAACAGTGTTTCCTGTCATCTTCGTGGAAACAGTTAGCTCACCAATTCCATGCATTGCTTCAATTGCATTTTTGATGAGGTTGCCAAAAACTCTCTGCACCTGCGTTTCATAACCATGAAGATGAATTTCTTGAGGGTGATACTGTTTTACAAACTTAATCTTAGCATGCGTTTCACAACTAAGGTGTTCGCCAATTAACTCATCCAACACTTTATGAAGTGAAAAAAGATGTTTTCCCTTTTTATTTTTCGAATATTTTCTTAACAAATCATTCGCTATTCCCGTAAGACGCTTCGAACTGAGCTCAAGCAAATTCAAATATTCAGATTCTTCAGCACTTTGATTTTCCTTCTGACGAAAATAATTCAACGCCGCCTGCATAGAAGATAACGGCGAACGAATATCGTGAACGACTTGGGTGGCAGTTTTTCCAAGTTGAATTTGAAGATTAAGACGAGATTTTTCTTCTTCATATTGCTTTAATTTATTTTGTGAACGAAATATTGCGTCAGCCAATTCACTAAATTCGTCCTCTCGTTTAAGAAGGCGAGTATATGCAAAATTATATTCTTCTTCTTGAGAAGGGTGAAGCAACTCTGTCAACTTGACAAGCAAACTTACAGGATATTGAAAATTTCTGGCAACCATCCATGAAACTATAAGTGAAACAGCAAGACTAAAGAACAAAACTAAGCAAGGAAGTAATGTTAAGCTTTTATTTAAAGCAAGTTGATCTATGAGACTTAAATCTCGCTTACAAAGTGTTAATACATAAGTGTTCCCAAAATAATGTATGGAATTCAGTGCACAAATAGAATGTTCTTCATCCTTCACGCGAGAAGATTGATAAATATCAATTTCAATCTTCTCCGAGGAAAAAGCATTCTCAACAAAACGTAAAAGGTCTTTTAAATTGAAAGTGGCTACGATACTACCCAAGATTTTGTTATCAAAATCTAATATCTCTTCTTTTAAAAAAATCTCTTTGCCATAAATTTTTAATCCATTTTCCAATATCGACTGATCGGCATTAATAAAATTGTTTAAACTTATTTCATTCTTTGAAACTGGAAAGCCTCCAATAAATTTCATTATATTTTGATTTAACGAGTAAAGCTCCAATTGGTGAAAGCCTTCATTTCTCCCAAAATCTAACAACATAAGCTGCTGTTCTAAAGCAGAAAAATTGTTCTGTCTGATAGCTAAAGCAACTTCTTGTGATTGAGATAGGAGGGAAAAATTAGTTAAAAGCTGTTCTGTCTTTTGAGCTAATATATTTGAATAAGTCTGTAATGCTTCAGTTGAACTTTTTGTCTCTATTTGGCGAGCTCGAAATGATTGTAGTACAGTAACTCCAGTGACTATTATCAAACCTGGTATTAATAAAATATAAAAAATAAGTCTAAAATTTCTGTAAAATAACATATTTTCCTTATAATTCTGGTTTCCGAGATGAAAGCGCTTTCGGCCAAACAGTCCAATACTTACCGTCAATTATTTGGGTAACAATGGGAACAAATTCTCCATTTCCACTTTCATCTAAAGCCACCCGTCCCAAAGGCAATAAGTTACTTGCATGATTTTTCATTACGATTTGTTTTAGTGCTTTCTGAATTTGTTCTCTGCTTTTCCTATCTGAATGATCAATAGCTTCCTTAATTGTCCAAGTTGAAACATAATTCATCACTGCTATTCCGTCAGGATCATGTTTGAAGCGATTATTAAATTTTTTTCTGAATTCATCCATCCCCTTTTTTTTCATATCTGAGGACCATTCATTTATTACAAACCAGTTCTCAGCTGTATTCTGTGATAATTTTAGAAACATTGGATCTTTTGGACCTGCCCCAGTTGCTAAAATCAAAGGAGACGTATATTTCTTTCGATACATTGTTCTCGAAAGCAAAGCAGAGTCATGTAAATATGAAGTTAAAAGTACTATGGAAGGATTAGCTGCAATAAGTTGATTCACAACGTCATCTAAATCATTCCTCGTAGCAGAGTATGAAATATCTAGAACAATATTAACATTAAATTGTTTTGAGAATTTTTTCTGAGCATTAGAAGCCATTTGACCAAAATATGAATCTTCATGCACAAGAGCTACTCGCGCTCGACTAGGAGTGTTTAATAAATCATTATCTTTTAAAAACAAAAATTGAGTTTTTGCATAGTCTGACAATTTACAAACAATTCTAAACACATAATTAAAATCTCTTTCAGTAATATTATCCACCAACGCTGCAGGAATAAAATAGGGTATTTTCAATTTTTCTGCTATGGCAGTTGTAGAATAAGTAACACTACTTTGATATGCGCCCAACACCACCAGCACCCCTTCCTTGGCTAATCGATACATTTCCAAATTACCTAAAGCTGGATCTGCTTTGGTGTCGCCCAAAACAATCTCATAATAATTATAATTATCGGCATGTTTTAGCTTTTCAAGTTTATTAATTTCTTCAACCGCAAGCTGAATACCTTCTAAATTGGTTTTTGCTATTTCGGAAAGATATCCTGTAAAAGGAAGTAGTACTCCAAGTTTTATTGTTTGTTTTGTTTTTGAAAAAAGCTTTTGCGGAAAAATTAAAACAAGAAGAAAAGTTAAAATCCACAAGAACTTTATGTTAAGAGCTCTCACCATCTCACTTCACACCCTTCTTCAACAAATAAAACGACTCATCTAAAAATGTTCCTTCTGCCAATAATTGTTCATTACAGAATTCCTTTTCGATATCTCTGTATCCCAATTGTTCTGTGCATTTAAGGCTGTCTAAGTTTGTGAAGAATGATGGAGCTAAATAGGTATAGTGATTATCTGCTCGCTGGATATCTTGTGCAAAGAATGTGCGAGCTGTTTCCATTTTTGCAGTGTGTTTAATTTTCGGTGACCATGCCACCGCTATCACTTGGCTTTCTGCGGGTAGCTCTTCGGCTAATGCTTGGAAGAGAAGTCTTACAACTGCAAGATCGAGATAATACAAAATACCTTCTAAGATAATAAACATCGGGCCATACTTCGTCTGTTTTTGAATAGTATTTCTTAACTCCTGTATGGCATCATCAGTTTGAAGATCCAGTGAAAGAAATTCAATTTTCCTTTTGGGCAATTCACCTGCTGCTTGCAACTTTTCAATGGTTTCCTTTTTGAATGCATTCACGTGCGGGAAATCTAGATCAACAGTGGAGTTAGTGGGTTTCAGTCGAAAGGGATACATCGAAAAACCAGCTGCAATGTTGAGCAAACTCATACGTGGATGTGCTTGTTCAAATGTAAGAAGCCTTTCAGCAATATAGCGATTTCGTAAACAGCATGCACGGCCATTGAGACTTCCCATCGCTTCCAAATATCCGGAACCAATTTGAGCGGCTCTGCGAGTATTCCAAACAGAGGCCCAAGGATCACCACTTAAAGTGGGTTGTCCAGAACGAATCCAACTGATCATAAAAGCAGTATCTGAAATCTTATTTACGCTCATGTGAACAAACGCCTTCCAAAGAACAAAGCAAAACAGCCTTTAAGGCCTATCTTGTTTGCCTCTGAACGAAAAGTAGAAAATGACGCAGTATTCCAAAATATCCGGAATTATGAACGCTTATTCCGTATTTCTGAACAGTTAGTCTGAAAATTGAGTGAAAATTGGGGGAAACCTCTTTGTAGAGACGCATTGCAATGCGTCCCTACGAATACACTTACACTGCGGATAACGAAGGGAACTAGCGTTGGTGTTGTTTGCGCAAAATGAAACATGCAAGCATTGAGGCAAAGAGTGTGAACGCAAGATTGAATGTGTTGTGCGTATCGTGAGTACTCAAGCTACAACCCCCACACGAGAACAGAAAACTAATCAAGAAAAGTTGCTATATTACTTGAGGCATACCTCTTCAATCCAATGATGAAAAAATAATAACTCAGGAGGAAAAGACTGAGCACATATAAATTGAGGACAAGAAAAAGAAAAGGATCAAGCTCATAAAAAATGGTTAAAGGTATAAATGCTACAAATGCTGCGGGTAATACTGTATATAAAATTAATTTTGAAAAACCAAAATATATAGTGGGAGGATAAAGAGCTATAGTCATAAGTGAAGACATTGTTTGACGAGCTAAATAACTCGCATCGCCAAGAAAAAAGCTGAACGATTGGACAATCACTTGAAAGAAAATAATAACTACAGCACCATAACATGCTAACAACAGAAATAATCCAAGTTTTGAAAATGTTATCCCTGCCATCAGAAACAAAGATACTCCATAGATGAAATCGCCACATGCATAGATTCTCATCCTTGATAATAGAATAAGCACCAAGGTATTTCGTGGTAGCATTAAAAATGAGTCTAGGGTTCCTTGAATAATGTGACGAGATAATTCTAAAATACCACCCGCAAAAAGCAATGAAAGACTGTAGGCCAAAGCAGTCATTGCATGAAGACACATAATATCATTCAGACCCCACTGATTGATTGTTTTAAATTTATTGAAAAAAATAACCCAGAAACAAAGAGTTAGAAGATTGTTCAAAATCATAAATATAACTTGGAGAAAAAAAGAAGTTTTGTATTCAAGAAGTGTTTTCCAATGAAGTTTTAAATGTGACCATAATAATCCCATATTATCCACCCTGAATTGAAAGTTTTCTTTGTGCGAAGAAAAACAGGAAATAAGTAAAACACATAGCTATAAATAACCAAAGGCACTGAGAAAGGATAATAGGACAGACATCAATAGGATTTGGGCGAAGCAAAAATCGAGTTGGTAAATAGATGATATGCTTAAACGGAAGATAATCTGTTATACGGAGCAACCAATCAGGGAATATATCTATGGGGGCCATCGCTCCCCCAAATAAAATGAGCATCTTTTGATATAACCAATCAACAGCATAGTTATCACCGAACCAAAAAGAAAAAAGCCCAATGATAACATTTAAAAAAAAATCAATTAACACTCCAAGAAGAATCGATAGCAAAGCAATGCTTACTTGACCAATTGACAGAATGGGTAAATCATAAAAAAGTGTTAAGTAAAAAAAACCAAGTGAAGTGAAAAAAAATCCTCTCCACAACAACTGCCCTAACATATCAGCTAAATGATAATTGACATAATAAATGGGTTTGACCAATTTGTAAGCTAAGTCTCCTTTTTGAACTTCCAGTGAGATAGGCAATGATTTTTTTATGAGGCTTGAAATAATAATTTGGCTGACCACAAAATACACAACAATTTCTTCAAATGAAAAATCAAAATCATATAATGTATCGTTTACATATAATTGTTGCCACAGGTTAATAAAAACCGTCAGAATTACAATATAAAATATCCCGGACCATAGAACAGCCTTGGGATAGGCAAGTTTCTCCCGAAAAGCGAGCTTTGATATGCTCAACAGAGCTTTCACTAAAACACTCCATTCCCTTCTTTTTGATAAATTTTAAAAATAATATCCTCTAGAGGGGGATATGTAACAGATATATCGCTTAATTGATTATGATTTAAAATTTTCAATAAGATTTCTGTCAGATTCACTTGGGTAGTATCTACACGCAATAAACTAACATTGTTATTCTCGCTAGTAACGTGAACGCCTTTAAAGGAAGTGTTTAAACGTTTTGATGTGTGGTGAACTTCTATTATTTTATCTCTACAATAAGTCTTTTTCAAATACTCAATGTTACTGTCTAAAACTAAAGTCCCATCATCTATTATCATTATGCGCTGACAGACATTTTCAATTTCGTCCATACTATGAGATGTGAAAATTATTGTTGTTCTATATTTTTGGTTCAATCTTTTAATCCCATCCAAAATAGATTTTTTAGCTACTATATCAAGCCCAATCGTTGGCTCATCAAAAAGAATTATTTCAGGATTATGCAATAAAGAATGAACAATTTCACATCGCATTCTTTGTCCTAAGGAAAGTTTTCTCACTGGAACATACATGAGTTCTTGAATCTCCATAAGCTCCGACAACTCATTTAGGTATTTCTGATATTGTACTTTTGGAATTTTGTAGATTTCTGCATGGAGTTGAAATGTGTCAATTGGTGGTAAATGATACCATAATTGAGAACGTTGACCAAAAACGACGCCTAGTTTCTTAGATAATTTTTTTCTCTCTTTCCAAGGAGTGAGGCCCAACACCTCAATTTCACCAGAAGTAGGATGCAAAATTCCAGTTAACATTTTTAGTGTTGTCGATTTACCAGCGCCATTTGGACCTATAAAACCTACTACCTCGCCTCTCGAAATTTCAAAACAGAGACCATGAACAGCTTGAATATTTTCCTTAATCCTTTTAAAACGCTTCAGAAAATGACTAGATTTCTCTGAAGACTTCTTCATTCTAAGAAATGTTTTAGCAAGCTGGTTTACTTTGATAACTGAATTAGACATGGGATAAAGAATCTATTTTTTCATTTAGCACTTCGCTAGGGATTCTTGGAATAGCTAGGTTAATCTCAAGATTAAGCTGTATTGGATATTTAAATGTCTCAATAGAGAAATTTCCACCGTAAATTTCTTTAAAATTAATATTTGGAAAAATGGAACAAACCTTACTAGCGTAATTTGGCAAAAATGGCTTCAATAAGGTCCCCAATCCAATTAAATAAACCAAGTTAGCTGTTAAAATCTGACGCCCCTTCTCTGAATCCAATTTTAAAACTTTCCATGGTTCCTCATCATTACAAAATTTATTAGCATCATTTCCTAGGCACAAAACTTCTTCCAATGCTTTTCTAAACTCAAAGTTGTCTAAGTAAAAACGCATTTTCTCTCCACGGGAATTAACGGCTTTTATAGCACTCTGAGAAAATAAGTGCTGAAATTCGGATGCCTCAATTGCATTAGAAAGGTTCTTTTTGACTAGACTCAAGATTCGGTTACAGAAATTGGCGAGATTATTAACTAATTCGCCATTAACCCTAGAACCAAATCCTTCCCAAGAAAATTCGCTATCACTTTGCTCAGGTATAATCGTTGTTAGATAAAAACGTAGGCTATCCTCTCCGAACTGGCTGATAGCTTCCATCGCATCAAGAGACCATTTCGAAGTTTTAGAAAATTGCTTTCCTTTTAATTGAACATACATATTCGCAGGAACATTAGTCGGCAAAACACCACTTTCTAAACCGAGCAACATAGCAGGCCATACAATCGTATGAAAAACTATATTATCTTTACCAATAAAGTGAATGATTTTTGCATCAGAATTCCAAAAAGACTTCCATCCAGAAGGTTGCTTCTTGGATTCAAAATATTCCCTAAGCATTGAAAAATAAGCAATGGGGGCCTCAAACCAAACATAAAGTTTTTTTCCTGTTTCTTCTTCACCTGGCACATCAATCCCCCAAGCAATATTTCGTGTAATAGCCCTCTTTGGAAGTCCACTTTCAATCAAAGAAAGAGCAAAATTCAAAACACCCTTCTTCCAGTTATCACGCCCTAGAAGCCACTTCTTCAATTTAGGAGCTAACTTGGGAAGATCTAAAAACCACTGAGTCTCTTTCTTAACACTCACTCCAGTTTGCTTGCAAATTTGACAAAAGGGTTCTTTCAGCTCTTTAAAAGAAAGCCATTTTCCACACTGCGGACATTCATCCCCTCGTGCCTGTTCATACTCACAATTAGAGCAAATACCACCAACATAGCGATCTGGAATATGTTTATTACAATTTGGACAAAATGGCTGTTCACATTCTTCGGCAACTAAAACATTCTTTTTTTGAAGCTCCAAAAAATATTCCTGTGCAATTTGTTTGTGAAATTTTGATGAAGTTCTGCCGTAATATGAAAATTCAATATTGTAAGCTCGAAACACTTCTTGGTGCTTGTTATAATATTCATCGACATATTCTTGGTAGCCCTTTCCATCTTTTTCGGCACTCAAAGTAATCGCAACTCCATGTTCATCTGAACCAGAAATGAAAACAGCTTTTCTATCTAATAAAACTGTGTGTCGGTAATAGATATCTGCTGGGAGATAAACCCCGGCCAGATGTCCAAAGTGTAGAGGCCCATTGGCATAGGGTAACGCGGCAGTAATAAAATAATGTGGTTCAGATACCATAATGTTCCTTTACAAAATAGAAACCAATCTCTTGAGACAATCTAAATCAAATTCCTGCGATAAATGGTATCCACCTACAACATGAAATAGCTTATTCTCTTGTACTAAACAAGAGAAAGCGTCCTTTATCGGTTTCTCAATTTTTTCAGTTCCAAATGGTATTTTTTTATAACCTAAATAGTCTTCGCCTTCTCTGGTTCCATTGGAATAAAGAACTTTTAACAAGTCCTCAAATTGAAAACCTCCATGAGGCAATTGGTGAATAAGTATCCATATTAAAGACATGAGTCCTTTTCTCCTAAAATATTGATATTTCCCTTCATCACCACAAAGAACAAAACCACTTGTAGTAACGGCATTATGAACGAGGCGTAACCGCATAGATTTTGAACTTAAAAAAGCTTTATCTTTAATAATAGCGGGGATCACAACTCTACCTTTTACAATGTCTAAACCACCCCCTAAAACAGCTTTTTCTGCTTCCGAATAGGACATTAGGACCTTGTTCTCAAAAGGAACCTCTTCATCGAAATTCAGATCATACCTCTGGTGCACTTCTTGGATAATCTGAATAAGTTCTTTTTTACACTGCTTAGAATAACTTTTGTCATCTACAATAGTTACAAGATCAACGTCAGAACGAAATGGATTTTCTTTATATGCACTACTTCCATAAACAACAGTGAAATACTTATTTGTGGGAATGCAAGATTGAATATTTTGATTTAGAGTTGCCAAGATATCTGATCGATGTGAATGGGTTCCATTTTTTCTAATTCTAGAAGCTTGCATAAGCTTGCAATAATTACTTCCCAATTTGACAACTTTTTCCACAGCTTGTTTAACAATATCAATGTCTACAGAATGGTTTCCTGGCATGATCCTAAGCATTTGGATAGAATGTCGTCGCTCTGGATGAAAGAGGCGGGGATAATCTTTCAATACAAAAGTATGAATATAAATATTACCTTCTTTAAGTAAGTTGCGGTAAATGGCTAAATTAACTTCATTGAGCTGATCGATCTCAAAATCGGATAAATAGAGACGGCCTTGAGCTCTATAAGAAGGTGGCAAATATACAAAAGCCACGCTGTTTATGTCTGTATTATTGATACGTAACAATTCACCATTATTATCAATTAATTTTTGGATATTCTCAACCAAATCGATCCGACCTTCTATCAACTCTCCGATTCTCACGGTTCCCAAATGTTTTATCAATGCCCAGAGCTTAAATGAGTTGAAAGCTTTACTTCCTGTAAAAGGAGTAAATTGACCAAAAGCCCAACGTTCCTTCGTGATCAAATCAGAAGAAGCACCTATTTTTTTAAGTAAGCGCGGATCTTTAAAGAGAATATAACTCAAATTATAAGGAATCCACAAGACTTTATGAGGATCAACAGCAATTGAATCTGCTTTTTCAATCCCCCTCATGCGTTTTTTTAATCGCTTAGAGAAAAGAAGTTGTACACCATGACAAGCATCTACATGGAACCATATTCCGTATTTTTCGCATATAGTTCCCAGCTCGTCTAAACAATCGATCGATTGAGTTCTAGAATCACCTGCATAAGCAACGAGGGCCATAATCTTGTTTCCAAGAGACAATTCTTTTTTTATTATTTCTTCTAGAGCAGGTAAATCATATTTAAAATCTTCACCCAGTGGCGATTGAATGATAGATTTTTCCCCTAAACCTAACCAGCCTAAAGAACACCGAATCGAATAGTGATTTATATCTCCAGGGGTGATAATTCTAATTTTTGAAATATCTACATTCGTTAGACCGAGTTGAAGTGCACCGGGAACCAGTCTTTCCCTTGCAGCTAAAAGACCAATAGCATTAGACTGGACGCCGCCGGTAACAGCAACTCCTCCGGCATCCTCTGCAGCATTAATTGTTCGAGGCAAAATATAGCCCGCCAGTTGACGAAGCCATAGGATTGTGTCCAATTCAACGAAGGTTGCTTCAGGAGCACAAAAAGACTCATTTACTAGATTTTGGTTTAAAAATAAACTCAAGACCCCAGCTAAATTTGCAGCAACAGAACTTCCTGCATCTGGAAAACCTAAAAAATTTTCAGATCCTAAGTTACTAGAAGCTTTGGCAACATCTATTAATGATTCTACCAATAAATCCAAAGAAATACCTTTTTCAGGAGGTGCATCCGGAGTAGTCCATTCAGTAATTTTACGCCTTGAAAGTGGCAATACATTAGGTCGATTTTTATATTCCAACCCATACTGTAATATTTTTTCAAAAAAAGGTTTTAGCTCCTTTAGATTTTTCTTTTCTATAAACTCCATCATAGCCCACCTCTAAAAAAGGGGCCCTTAACGGGGGCCCCTAAGTTACCACGAAGTTTTTTCTCCCTATCGGAAGAAAAATCTCATACAATTCACTGTGTACTGCAATACTTGCAATCAAATCGATCGGTCATTTCAACCAGGACCAACTCCAGATTCATCCTCAAACGCAATCGTTTCCCATGTACTCATTCCAGCAATAGATAATGCAATCAATTGAATGACATTTTTATCTTCCATGTTTATCACCTCCTTTCCTCGCTTTCTCAAAGTGGCAAAAAATCGTCATCTTTGTCAAGAACAATTATGCTAAGCCAGATCTCACCCTAATTGTCCGAGAAACTTTACAGTAGATTCAGTGCTACGTGGGATATAGCTGACATGGCTTTACTAGACTTTAGACGTTCTTGAGTGAATGTTTTTCTTGACTCAAACACCTATTTATTGATTATGATTTTCGACGATAGTTCACGGAAAGGTTGGCATAATCAGGCTTATGTTAAAAGAGATTCATCACAATCACATTGTTCGTAGGATGATTGAAACAATTAAAACGTTAAAATCTTCTTCTACGGCAAATTTTCCAGACAAATTCTTTACTCTAGACGAAAAAATGAGATGTGAGCTGTTACAAGAAACGCTAAAGTATATATCAAATCAAATCCCCTTTTACAAAACACTCTCAAACTTCCCAAATGATGAAAATGAGGTTTTAAATTCTCTAAGAATGTTACCTTTGCTTGAAAGAAAACATGTTTATGAAAATCATAACTCGTTTGTAAACCCAAATATTTTGCCTGACAACATCCAATGTACCTCTGGTACAACTGATTTAAAAAGAAGAATGATAATACCACGCCATAAATTGGAACAACAAATGTGTGCTCAACTTGAAGAGTTATATTTATTATGTATTGGAAAAAGCACACCTTTAAAAAGTAGCAATGGTCTCACATTAAGACTTATTCCTGCTATGAGAAGAATGTTTGGCTCAAGCAGCAACACTGACCTTTCCATAACAGCTATGATTGACTATGATTTTCCTAAATATAGGACACGCTCCGACTACTATGACTACATCATTCAATTGTTAAACTCTAGCTATCCCATTCAAGGGGAATATAAGCGAATCGAAAAACTTCATGTAACCCCTCCATTCTTAATCGATATTTTTACACGCGAATTACTTGATAGAGGCATTCACCCTTCTGTTTTTAATATTAAAAAAATAACATGTACAGGGGGGGTCGTTTCAACTTTTTTTAGAAAGTGGCTAAAAAAACAATGGAATGCTCAGATAATATGCAACTTCAGCCACACAGAGGCAAAAATCTCATATTTTGAATGTCCCAACACTCCCAATCGGTATCATTCTATAATAGGAAATTATCTTGAAGTTTTAGATACAAAAAGCAATCAAGAGGTTGAGGACTACCAAGAAGGTAAGTTAGTTGTTACAACTCTATTTCCTTTTCAATTTGTACAACCCTTTATACGTTACTTTATGGGGGATTACGTCAGAAAAATTCCTAAAAACTGTGAATGTGGTTTTATAGGTCAATCGATCGAATGGATAGGAAGACAAAATCATTGCATTTCTCTAGAATGTATCAATCCAAACCTATATAAAAAAATGTTCATTGGCACTATTGATGTCTACGAGGCTCTTGAAACTGAAAATGATATTGTTCAAATACCTTTCCCCATATTTAGGCTAGATTACAGTCCAAACAAAGACATGATTACACTCTCTATTGAAAAATCGTTAATAATAGACGACGAAGAAAATAAAAAACAAGCAGAACGTATTTCAAACAAGCTTTTTGAAAATCTAAGAATGAAATTGAAACTAATAAACTGTACTTCTGAAATCAAAATTGAAAATCCGTTCTACGTTAAATTCTTTACCAAAGGGTCTCTCAATGAGCCTTATTTTATTGGAACGTAAAAAAGGTAATTACTTGATTTCAATTTCTATATTTGACTCATAACTAAACATCCAGTTATTGCCCAACAAAAAAAGCCCACTCAATCTAGTGGGCTTTTTGGAAAATGTTTGATGTGGAGGTTAATGCATCTGACGTTTTTTGTAGATGAGGCTTGTTCCTAGCAAGATAAAGAAAACTAGGAGTGTGGTATTTTTTGGTGCGTGTTCGGCACTCAAGCTACAACCACCTGCTCCACCGCCGGCACCACTGCTGGTGATGCTGGAGAGACCCTGCGCTTCTGCGCCGTTGCTGCTGGCTCCATTGGCGCCTGAAATTTTGGTTTCTTCTCCATCTACTACTTCAATCTCTCCACCGCTTGCTAAGTTATCTTCACTGATTGCCTGAGGGCTTGATGGCAAGCTGATGGGCTGTGCGCCGATGAGGACAATAGGATCTTTTGCATCATCTTTTTGAAATTTAAATGATTCTGACACTGGAATCACTCCCTCTTTAGAATCTGTAAATAACACAACTACTGTTTTATTTTTTGCACTATCTGGAAAACGAATCACAGTTTCTTCATTTTCTAAAGCTTCTTTTTGTATTTTTACAGGTTCTTCAAGTTCCACATGCTTACAAGGTTGTCCTGAATCACGATCCACGGAATCACTCTCTATGGAACAATCTTCAAAGGCAGTGTAATAAAAATCTATCGTTAACTCATCTCCTTTTATGGACGGTGGTACAAGATAAGGTTGTTCTGAATCGCTAAATTCGAAAACATCTCCCGTTTTCTCAACTTCTTGAATTATGCCATTTCTTTCAGCAAAAAAACTTGTCTTACTCTCCAAACTACCATCTATCCTAAAAGCATTTAAACCTCTAAATTCACGTTCATCATATCCAACATTTCTATATGCAAGACTCTTTAATACTTTCAACCCCGAAAAATCTTTCAACTGATGCACGCCATACTTATTATCATGCGAACTACTCTCTTCGATGCTTACATTATTTGCGGCAACATGAATGCCGTCTAAGAAAATGCTTACTTCGGTGCCTATAATTTTTGCTTTGTCTGATGAAATGCTAATGCCGTCTCCACTCTCGTTTCCACTCAACACTGAATCACGCACTTCATGCAAGCCCGTGCCTGCAAGTGAAATGGCATGCGCAGAATCTGAAATCTGCATGTTTGCAAGTATTACTTTTCTTCCACTCTCAACTTGAATGACGGGTTCATCTGAGTTCGCCATCTTTAATTTCAAACCTGAAATTACGAGTGCTAAGTCGAGGGTGTAGTTTATTTTGATTGGGGTTAAAATTGTAATGAATTCTGAGGCTCCAAAATTTTGAAGATTAAAACAAAGTTGGAAAGCATTGTCGTATTTGTATGACTTGAGATTCGCAAAGGCATTCGAAATAATCTGGCGTTGTGTCGATACATTGCGATGAATGTTTCCATTTATAATAATTTCCTGAATCCCATCAGGACAAACCTCAACATCCTCTTGCACAGGTTCTTCTACATGCCTGTCAGCAAGTAGAAAACTACCAGCAAATGCTTGGTGTGTGGAAATGATGGAAAACAACACTATTAATAGACATGAACGCTTCATAAGAGTCTCCCTCTAAGAGTACTCTTGAAGAGAGCAATATGTGTACCAAGGGATTGGACACGAATATATTTTAGTATTTTCTTTATAATTCAACGTGTTAGATGACTTGTCTCAGGCTGGAATAGTGGTTTATGTCACCCTGAAAGGTGTCAAAATCTTGAATTTTCTCAGATTGAGAGGGGTTTGTGTTTTCTTCCCTCCCCTTAAATTAAGGGGAGGTTAGGTGGGGTTATTGTTTTTGAACTCAGCAAATCATAACTCCCCTAGCCCCTCTTAACTTAAGAGGGGGATAAAATCAGATTGTACAGAGGCAACAATATCACTTCACCATATCCACAAACAGTGGTGGTGGAGTGTTGGGGAAGTTTTCTTGGAACACTTCTATTAGTTCTTGGGCGCGTTCATAGCTAATGCCACCAAAGTATGGCCGGCCAGGAAGGACGAAGTCATTTTCATTGTAGCTAAGCGGAATGGTTTTTACTTGGCCATCCGCAAAAGCAATTCTCCATTCATCTGGACATTGCACTGCGCGTTCGTAATAGCCATCGCCATCAAAGTCGGCTGCTATGGGTGAGCACTCTGCTCCGCCGTAGATGTTGTCTGGGTTTGCGGGAATAAAATCATTCACCTCTTGACCAAATACTTTCCATGATCCTTCGAGACTTTTCATTCCTATATCTGCATCAATATGGTTACCTATGTTATAAACCGTTAGTACAACAATGGTGTCGTTCCCTCCGAAAATATTTGGCAAGCCTTCCAACTGGTTAAAAAGACCTTCTATCCAATTTTCGGGAAGCGCATCTGGATCAATAGGTTGAGTAGGTGCTGCTGGATACCAGTAAAGTTTCCCTTCACTAGCTAAGGTATCTGGAATTTTAAAACTAATATTAGCCTCTGCACTTCCCTGATTCACACTCACTGGCAAATACGCCCAGCCTGGAGCGTCTGCTAATTGCTCGTCAGAGAGATAGCGCAATTTTAAATCCCAACCGCCTTCAACACTTGGTTCGTCAACGGTAACAGCATCAAAACCATTTGGTCCGCCAAACTTGATGCGCCAGTATCCATCGGAGCATGCAAGCGCGAGGTCGTTCCAGTTTTCAATGTTTGGTGAATTTACGAAATTGTAATCGCCAGGAACTGGTCTGCAGTAAGTGCTTTGCAGCGGATCGAGATCTAGCTGGTCATGAATAGCCGCCGAATGATCGAAGGTGTCGTTCCATCCTGGCCACACATCATATTTTAAAAGATCGGTATTGGTATAGGTGATGTACCATTTGCCATGGTCTTTATCGATGAGCACGAAGTCTGCTCTGCCATCTGAGTTGAGGTCAATCACATACGGCCAAACGGTGGCGCCATTGAATTCTGCAGTGTTGTAGCTGTAGGTTCTATCCCACGCGCCAAGTTTATCTTCGCCATCGCCAACACTGGAAAGATCCACTTTCCACTCGCCCTTCTTCCAGCTGATGAGGTCTGCTTTGCCATCGCCGTCTACGTCGTAGTCTTTGCCGATGCGCATGCCGGTTGGCCAGAGAGAACCTTCGGCACAAGAAGTGTCGCCGTGTGCAGTATAAGCTTGCCCTTCTATATAGAAGGGTTCACAAATAAGGCCTAAACCTCTTGCTTCAAGCGCGTCCTGATCTTCAACACTTGGGAGTGTGTCTCCATTGAGAACGCCCGGAAATTCAGCGCTGATCTGAGTTACAAAAGCATCTACTAGCTGCATAGCTGCAGCAACATTTGGCTGTTTGCCGATGTTACATTCATCACCAGGATGTTGATCGGTGCCTGATACTACTAAAATTTCTTTGAGTTTTTTGGGTGTAAGATATCTAGTGATGGGAAAGCCAAATTGTTGCTTTGCATAACTTTGAATTAACGTTGCAGCGCCAGCTACAATAGCGGCTGCGGAAGAGGTGCCGCCGAAGTTATTTACATAATAGGAATTATTTGTTCCTGGTAGACCTGGAAGCCCAGGAAAAATGCCAGAGGTCTCAATCCAGCTTAATAAATTGCCAGAATACTCATAACCGCTTGTTACTACAAAATTACCCCAGCTATGTAAGCTCACATCGCTACCGCAAGTTGTTCCTCTTCGCATTTGATTGCTATGACGAAATTCAGAATTTTGATCAGTGTAATCCATACCTTCAGAAGCACCTACGATTATTAGACTCTCCATACTTTCATTATTTGGACGCTGCATACCTTCGTTCTCATATATACTTTCATCGTCTAAATCTAATGCGTTATTCCCCGCTCCTGAAATAACAGTAACACCTCTTGCGATAGCTGTAGCGATATCATTTGCCATATAGCTTTTGAGCAATGGAGTCACGCAGTCATCACAGTTCAACAAACCTCTTCCATTACCACTAATTGTCTGACCATATTCCAATAGGTAAATACTCCCTTCCGGAACTATGGTTATCCCAGCCAAACCTGCTGGATTTTGAATAATTCTTGATGAATCAGGAACAAGACCTTTAATGCCAACTTCCTCTAAACCATCACGAGACTGATGTTTTGACCCCAAAACACCCATAACAGATGTTCCATGTTCTATCCAAAGCTCACAATCATTTATCTCTGGAGCAAATCCAGGAGCACAACGGGGTCTAGAAAAATAGTTGCCCCCATTCTCAAATTTTGTTGCACGAACATTCAAATCTTCATGCTCAAAGCTAATTCCATTTTCACTGTCTACGAGCATCACGCCTTGACCATAGATATTAGCATCCCATGCAGACTGAACACCAAGATCATCAAGATAAAGTTGATGCATGGAAACATTCGGCCCTTCTCCATCATTACCTGTAGGATATAGTGCCGTTTGTACAAAAATATCTTTGATGTAACTTTTCTGCTTTAGGTCTCTAAATACTAAAATGAGATCCGAAAGATTTTCCGATTCTAATCGAATTCTTGATGCAAGGTCTGGAAGTTTTTTTCCGGCTTTCTTTTCGAGAAGCTTACGTTGAAAGCGAATGCGTTTTGGAGTTGCTGCTGGAACTCCAGGCATGCCCGATGTGGGATCAACAAAGGATTTTACAACAAGACTGGGATATTTTGAAAAAGTAGATCGAAGCTCATCAATGTTGTTTTGATTATTTTCTTCTTTGTTGGAAGTGTCTATGTTTCCACTCTCATCCGTTTCTATCTCGAGTGACTCATAAACATCTACAATGAGGTACCCCCCAAACTCTTTGCCCGCAATGATTTGCTCTTGCGCTGAAAGCTCACCCAAGCTTGAAAGATTGGCATCGATGCTAGGATTTACAACAATGGGAGAGGTGAGGTTGAAAGTACTTGGGCCTGTTGCGGAACCACCACACGATGAAGCGAAGAGAACTAAAAAGAGAACGATGAATATTTTCTTCATGCTTTTCCATTCCATTTTCATATCTTGCTCCCAGCCAAAGTGACTCAACTACGCACTGCGCTAACACCTATCTTTTTGAAAAACAATCGTTTTTTGGCTGTGTGTCGCAAAAAATTATAAGCAAACCTGGCACAAGATATGCCTCCCCCGCTTGTATATGTTCTCGGCTCAAACGGGAAAAAGTTGTGTGGAAAATTTTTGGTTTTTATGTTGTGAAAAACTTATATTTTTCAAGTGGTTATGATTTGCTTACGTAATAAGGCAAAAGAGCCACTTCTATCAAAAACTCGGGAGCAAGCTCCCGAGTTTAATCCAGGGAAATCTGAAGAACGGTTTTTCGGCCCCAAGGGGCCGAGCTTTAACTGCTGGACTCGGATAAATTCTCTTTACAGATTCATAAAAAATGAGAAGGAATACAGCCCTATGAGGTTCTTTTATAAAGCTTTTTTATTTCTTTTTCTGATTTTTCCCTTTTTAGGCATTAACATTTGTTTTGCTGATTTTAATCCAGAAACAGATTGTAGAAGTCTCATAAACATCAGTAATGATTATGTGCAGAAAGTTAAAGTGAACCTTGAAAACTTTACAAGCTTCCCTCTTAACAACGATGGCGCTCGTGTTATTTGTTATAATCCTGAACATCAAATCACCATTACCCAGGCAAGTGATGCCTTTGAAATATTACTCGAAAACTCCAGCTCCATCATTATTTATGGATTAAATCTTAAATGTGATTCAGCTGAAACGATAGATTCGCTCTTTTCGCTTACCACAAACAATATAAGTTTTATCAACTCACATTTTCAAAATACTCAAGGCTGTACAACTGCTCTCCATGTTCAAGGATCTGGAAATGTCATTACAGATTCAGAATTTTTTAACTTTAATCAGCCTATCGCAATTGAAGGAAACAAGAACATTGTTTCAAATTCTGTAATCACGAGAACAAGCGAATCAACTTCACCTATTACAAAAGCAATTTCTCTTTCAGGTTTGGGAAATGTGATTTTACAAAATAGTATTCAGAATTTTTCCACGGGAATTTTAGCAAACTGTTTTCGTGAATACGACAATCCCTTTCTTCTTACAAATTGTACAATTGGACCTGGAAATATCATCACTAATACAAACAAAGCTATCGCGGTTCCCAACACCTCTTCTCGTGTTGATGTAAGCATGAATATTATTCCTGCAGCTGAAAATAACTACAGAATTTATTATAATCAAAGAACAGATGTCCCGCTGATGCCAAATGATTTATATTGGTTTGGAGTAAGCAATCTTGAAAGTGTTGAAGACGATGGCGGCTATCATTTTGTTGGAAAATTTTCTTCACCCGAGCAAATTAATCCAGATGAAGAGTTTGTAGAGTTTCTTCCTGAACGTTTCGGAATAAATCCAAAGCGCTGCAATATTTTTATCAACAACGGAGAAAAATTTTTTCTAAAAACATTAGGAGGACATCTTCAAGCTATTATTGGAAACGGAGATTCTTATTATGACTGCGGCATCATTAATCTTGATCCTCAAGAAATGTTTTCGCTTCTTCTCAAGAAAAATGATGGGAGCACCAGCTATTATTTTTCTCCCGTTTCACTCAGTACAGACTTAGCACAATTTGATGAGCATGTGCATTGTCCACGTCTTACAGAACCACGTGACTATCGAGTCTATCCAAGATTCGATAATGAAAGAATACTGGATGAAATTTTCAGCAATACTGATGCTCATACATTAAAGTTTAAACCGTTCGATACTTTATGCTTTGAAGGAGTCGAAGAAATAGACATAAATGATAGTCTGAGATTTTCATATTTTACTGGGCAGTCTTTTGAAATTTACAATGAAACTGACAAACCACTTATTGTCAACAGGCTTTCGCTTGCTGGTGCAAATGGCGTAAACAATCTTCTCAATATTAGTGGCAAAAATATTTGGCTTACACATGCCGATCTCAAGCTGCAATCTGAAGGTGCTACAGTCATTACAGTTGAAGGAGAAAATCACAAAATTCTTGAGAGTAATGTAAATCACTTTCTAAGCTATGATCCATATAGATCTTATAATCCATCCCCTCCAACATCAGAACTCTGTCTTAGCCTTGAAGGCGATGGCCATGAAATAAAGGACAGCATTTTTAGATATTGTAAGGGTGGTATTTTTGCGAACTGTGATTGGAATGAAACTCCTGATGAACCTAGACCAAGTTGTGCGGTTGAAAGGAGTGTTATTGATGCAACTCAAGAATATGGAGTATCTATACCTGAAAACAGTAATCACGTACTCCTAAGAAGTAACGTTTTTGTTCCACATTATTATGAAGACCGAATTATTCGAGTGAATGGTAACGAAGAAATAGAAACTATTAATACTTCAAACATGTTTGCAGATAGGAAAATATGTGAAAACAGCGATGATTGTCCTGTTTTTGGGAAATTAAATGAAGATATGTGTATTGAAGAAAAGATCATTGAAGTTTATTACGCAAGCTTTTGTAACGAAAACAACCCCATCTCTTCTGGAAGGTGCGTAAAGCCATTAACCACTACCCTACCTCAAAGAAGTCAATCAGAAATCATAAACTTAGAAAATTCAGAGGTACTCCTTCAGAAAAATGACTGTTTTTTTTCCTTTACCGTCTCTCATGAAATGGTTCATCTTTTTTCCCTTGGCCCTTTGTTTTACTTCAACACCACAGATGGATCATATAACACTAGCACATTGTCATCGGGAAGAGCTTTTTTCACTTGGTATACAAGAGCTGATAGTCTCATCGGCGCACAACCAACAGCTCTCCCCAACTCAGCATTAAGTGAAGACGATCCTCAGCCGGAGCTTGCTAACGCAGATGAGAATCCACCACTGCAAAATGAAGAGCCTCTGCCACCGGAAAATAATGAGACCGATGCTCCAAGTTCACCATTAGGAAATGTAACTCAATCTCCTTTCAACTCAGCTGGAGGTTGCTCATTGTCTCACTCTTCTTGGAAGCCATCTTTAGATTTGGCAATGCTCTTGGTGAGCCTTTCACTTTTATTTCTTTTGAGACGAAAAAAATATGTTTAAGAAAAAACTTCAACAATTTACCCTCAAGCAAACTCTTCTCATTATTATTCCTATCATAACTTCTTTAGGTTTTCTTTTTCTTTCTTATACCTATTATCATGTTCAACACAAACAAGCTTTTCAAAATCGCATTGATGTACAAGCTCAGTTAATGCATTCAATCAAAAATGATGTTTATGAGACATTCAAATTACGTGATTATCTTGAAGTGAAAAAAACTTTATCCTCCTACAATGAAAATTATTCTGGCCAAATGCTTGTACTGGATGAACGTAATGATATTATCGCTTCCAACGTTGAAAATATTCAAAACATTTTTTCAACGGTCCAAAAATGGATAAGGCAAGAGAAAGTAAAACAAAAATTTAAAGGGGAGTCTTTTTCTCATTTTATAGTTTTTCAAGAACCCCTTTTTGATAGAGAAACTGAAACGTATTTCGGAACGTTGATTTCATTTTTTGACTCATCACTTTTTGGGTTCCAAAATAGTATACTGAAATACAAGCTTATCTTACTGGGAATAATATTTTTTATTGTTCAAACCATTATTATCGTTCTTTTAAGTAACAAAATCTTCTCGCCTCTTGAAGATATGCTTTCTCAACTTTCTGAAGAAGATGATCCTGAAAAAATTATCCAGAAGCTAAAGAATGAAAAAAACACAGAAACAAAGGATGTTTTAAAATTAAGTTCTCAGCTCTCAAAATATTACGCAAAAAATATCACTGATATTACTTTAGGGAAACTGACGGCTCAACTTGCTCATGATCTTCGCAATCCCCTGAACATTCTTAAAACTTATATTTCTCTTGATCAAAAAGAATGTGATAATGAACTCTTCGCAGAGATGAAACAAGCAAGTATAAGAGCGGAGCAAAGAATGGGCAGCATGGTATCTGAGCTGCTTGATTTTTCTCGAACCAAAAAACTGAGCTTTAGCCATTTCAGTCTCGCGAAAAGTTTGCAGGAAATTTCATATGAAGTTATTTCATCTCTTCAAAATCAGAAACACATCAGCTTGAATATGGAAAAAGTCGATGTTGATACCTACATCACTGCAGATAAATTAAAAATTGAACGTGTCCTCACCAATATTCTTGTCAATGCTGCCCAAGCAATTTCTCACGAAGGAAAAATTACAATTCATACAAAACAAAAACAACACTACACAATTGTGTCTTTAAGTGACTCTGGTTGTGGCATTAAACCAGAGCATCTTGATTCCATTTTTGACAGCACGTTTACATTTGGAAAAAAGAATGGCTTAGGCTTGGGACTCTCCTATTGCAAAAATGTTATTGAAGCTCATGGTGGAAAAATTGAAGTACAATCAAAAGCTCAACAAGGCACCACCTTTATCATTACACTTCCTACTCAAACTGAATTTAATTGCATCTAAGATTTGAAAGTTTGTAAAACCATGGTGCAACTCCCGTATAATTTTTTAATTTACATCGTGAAGTAACAAACATTTTTTCATTTAGTGTTCTCGCTAGAGGAAAAACGAATCCTTCATTTTGAAGAAATGTATCAATCTCGTTATAAATTTTGAGTTTTTCTGATTTTTTGTTTTGCATTTTTAATTTTTTGAAAAGTGTAGCAAGATGAAGATGCGTTCCACCTAGATATCCATCTTTATTTTTCGGAGAGAAATAAGACAAAATTTCGTAAGGATCACCACTCTCAGATTCAAGCCGGGAAATATAAAGATCAATTTGTCCCTTTTTTAACTCTTCTAAAAAACTTTCTGGCAGGATATGACGCACATGAAATGAAGGGTTGCCAAGGGTTGATTCCTTTAAGGCTTTTTCTATAGCCGCTTCGCTCAAATCAAAATGAGATATAAGACCAAGTTGAACTGTTCGCTTTAAGGAAAAATTATTTTTGTCTCCATCATCGAAAATTTGATGACTTGAATTAAGTTGTGAATTGTAAGGCAAAAGACTATTCGCCATACTCCAACTTTTGGTTTTAAATTTAAACAGTTTCTGAAACCATTTTTCCTTTTGAAACTGCTGAAAAAAACCAAGTCGTTTCTCTTTGTCTTTCCAAAGAGGATTGAAAGTGTTGAATCCCATAAATTCAACCATAGGATGTTGATACCAATAAACTGAATAGTTTTTATCTTCAAAATGTGAGTAAGCTGGAATTGAAACGAGAATATCATATTTTCTTTTAGACACTTCTTTATATGAAATGCCTTGCGGTAAAAACTCAAAAACAATATTCTCTACATTCTTTTCATTCATTATATAATATGGATTTTTATTGAGAATAATTTTTTCCTTGCTCTGTATTTCAACTTTGTATGCTCCAGTTCCAAAAACTTTTTCATGCTCTCGATCTGCTATAGAAAAAAATGGCGCCGCCAATATTACAAGAAAGTCACTTTGTGGATGCAAAAAATGAACTTCAAAACGAAGGTCATCTTTTTTTACAAATCCAGAAAGATGTTTTTTTGAAGTATTTATAAAATCATGCATTCCCTGAACTTGCTGAAAAAAATATCGATATTGAGGTACGCTTCGAAGAGTAAATTCTAGTGAACGAAAAACGTCATCTGTAGTTAATTCCTTTCCAGAAGAAAAGAAGATGTCTTTTTTGAGTGTGAATGAATAGACAAGCCTATCTTTACTCACATTCCAAGAATTTAATAAACGCGAGGAAATCCTCCCCCCTTCTTCACGTTGGAATAAAGTTTCAACTATTTGATTTGATATCCACAAATCATTCGTGTTTTTTGCTAGTGCAGGATCTAACTCAATGTGAGATGCAAAAAGCGGGATTTTAAATTGAGAAGCATAAGAAAAATGTGAAAGAAAAAGAAAACAAAAAAATAAAAAAGTTGTCTTAAAGAGAAAAATCATTTTTTCTTTCTAGGGCGTGTTAACACTAATTGACAAAGAAGAGATAAAGTGAGATGTGGGAGGGATGGAACTTACAAAAGCTCAATATGAGCGTATTCGTGATTTACTTCCCACCCAACGAGGCAATGTTCGCGTTT
>Ga0210044_10002262_pt1 | contig 28843 bp, 23 predicted proteins | sample CryGey13umfilter_2_FD_183959 | JGI IMG/M metagenome (GOLD analysis project Ga0210044, IMG submission 183959) | Groundwater microbial communities from aquifer in Utah, USA - Crystal Geyser 4/9/14 3 um filter (SPAdes) (version 2) | ecosystem: Environmental > Aquatic > Deep subsurface >... | reverse complement strand
CGACCATGCACACACACCCCTGTTTCGATTGTGCGAGCCCTCTCAATCACTTGAGCGATATTTAACAAAAATAAGGAGGGATCATACACAAATAGGCACACTCTCGCAAGCTCACTTCCTCTCTGCCAAAACAAGCCATCCGCCGATTACCGCAACCATCACTGCGAGTACCACAAGCGCTACTGCTTTCTGCGCAGTACCCAAGAACAGAGCAGTGGCTCCGAAGGCACCACAAACCATATAAACAATGAGAAGAGCCTGCCTTTCGGACAGTCCAGCCCTTATTAAACGATGATGGAAATGCCTCAAATCCCCTCTAAACGGAGATCTGCCCTGAGAAACACGCCTCGCAATAACCCAAATGAAATCAAGAAGCGGCAATCCCATAACAAGAAACGCGGTCGCAATTTTTCCTCCTGATAAAATCGCTAAAACAGCAAGCATATAGCCAAAGAACATACTTCCGGTATCACCCATCAAAATTCTGGCCGGAGCAAAATCAAAAATCCAAAAAGCAAGAGCCATACCAGAAACGGCAATCGCAAGAATTGCAGTTTGAGTTTGATCTATGTAATGGAAATCAGGACGTACAGCAAGCGCAAAAATCGTCAACGCAGCAATAAAAGTCACACCTGACGGAAGACCATTCAATCCATCAAGCCAATTCATAGTGTTAATCATAGCCATAATCCAAACAACCGTAACAGCTAGCGAGATTATAGAAACAACAATCATATACTCCCCTATTCCAAAACTCATCTCCATACCACTGAGATCAATCGTCCCCCCAAGAGGATTAGTCAAATTAGTCACCCTCACTCCGGAAAGCACAACAATCAAGGCGGAAACAACTTGAGCACCAAGTCTAGGCCACGGAGAAAGACCACGGATATCATCCAAAAAATTAACGCAAAGTAGCAGTAGTGACCCGATAGCAACACCCCACAGAGCCGCATTCCACTCCATGAAAAAAACTGCAATAATCAAAAACACAATGTAAAAAATCACCCCACCCGCATAAGGAATCGGCTTACGCAGCAGCCCATACTTTTTTGGCCTATCTACAAGCCCCACTTTTGGGAACAAATATAGCGCCAACTTAGTCAGAACAAGCGTGCAAACAAACGCCGTCAAACCGGGCCAAATGTAAGAGATAATTGCGTCCATGCTCAGATTTTAGCACAAACCGAAGAAACAGAAAGCGATGCCGCTTCGAAGGCAACACCAATCTTTAATTGTTTTCGCGAAGATATCTGCACAAAATCAAAAACCAAATCTGTGATTGATTATTGAGAGAGCATCAGCAGGCCTGAAAGGCCGATGCCGCGAGCGAAATAAACAATTACAGATTCTTATAAACTCGGAGATTCCCAAACTTATTATCATACTTGAGGATACTAACAAGCTTACCTTGATAATATCCCGACACATAAGATCCAGGAAAACTTCCACCAACCTTCATCCTCTGGCCTTTCATAATACGATGATAATCAGTACCATTCAAATCAATACGCGCCCATCCTTGAAGAACGTTGTCCATAGAGATTAGTTCGAGATTCTCCAGATTAATATCTTCCAACTTAATAGCCTGATCAAGACCAAACTGACCAACTTGAGTGCGACGCAGAGAGCCAAGGAACCCACGGCAACCTAGGTTTTCACCAAGATCACGAGCGATACTACGAATATACGTACCGCTTCCACACCTTATTGTAAAAGCAAGAACAGGCAAAGTAGCAGGCTCCGTCATCCCTGTAGTCATAATGCCATATCCAAAATCATCTACTCTAAGTCCAATATCAGTGATTTCATGAACCTTAACCTTCCTAGATGGCAATCTGACCGGCATCCCTTTTCGAGCAAGTGCGTAAGCTCTCTTGCCCCCAATTTTAATAGCAGAAAACTTTGGCGGGACTTGATCAATAACGCCAACAAAATCGTCCAAAGCGGCAACAACTTTTTTTACATCAATTTCCTCTTTTTTCTCCTTATAAATAGCCTTAACATACTCGGGATCATAATCAAAATCACCCTCTCCATCGCAAGTCGTACTACTGGCACCTAAAACCACTTCCGCTTCATAAGATTTATCCATAATCATAAGAAATTCGTTGAGTTTTGTAGCCTTGCCAATGGCAACGACCAAAACACCGGTAGCAAGCGGATCAAGCGTTCCAAGATGCCCTATCCTCTTAATCCCCAATAGAAGGCGAAGCTCAGCAACGATATCAAAAGATGTCTTGCCTTTAGGCTTATCAATAACCAGAAAACCATCCATATCCATGATAGTCAGTATTCAGAAAAATATAATATATTTAAAAGATTCCATTCACCATTCACTAAATCCTAAGTCCTAACACTCCCCTACCCCTCCAAACATCTATTAACCGTAGCGACCTTACCAGGTTCTATCTCGACATCAATCTGCCTAGAAAGAAGCTCTCTGACAATTTGACGATCATCATAAGGCAAAACACCATCTTTCGTAACCTGCACCTCTTCTCCGCCTTTACCTGCAATCAAAATTGTATCACCCTCCTTGGCCATTGCCAAGGCCAACCTTATAGCCTCATGCCTTGAAGGTATTTTCCAAAAACGATCACCCTCGCCACGTTCAATACCGGAAGCAACCTGTTCGATAATACCAATATTATCCTCCGCATAAGGGTCGTCATCGGTAAGGATGATATTGTCGACACCTTTATCGGCCACTTGCCCCATAACAGGTCTCTTCCCTTTATCACGCCCCCCTCCCGTCGCACCAAAAACAAGGATCAATTTCCCGGTAGTCATTGGTCTGAACATATCGATCAAAGTCTGAAGAGAATCCGGTGCATGCGCGTAATCCACAATCACGGAATATAACTGACCAGCGTCAACCGACTCCATCCGTCCGGGAACGGCTTTTACATTATCGAGAGCGTACTTAATAGTCTCAAGAGCGATGTGCTCGGAGACAGCCACCGTAGCCGCACATACGGCATTGTACACATTAACGCGACTGGGTAGAGGCAAACTGATCTCGACTTTACCATTTGGAATAGAATATTCAAAACGTGATCCATTAGGAGTCGCACTGATATTGCGGGCGGTGTAAATACCTTTTTGGATACCACATGTATATTTTTGATCAGCTCTAAATTCTAAGAAATACTCAGACGCCGGATCATCCTCGTTAACAACAAAAACCTTCGGCACACCGGATTTGCGACTGGACCTGTTCAGTTTGTCAAAAAGCATACCTTTTGCTTCTTTGTAAGCCTCGATAGATCCATGATACTCAACGTGATCACGAGTTAGATTTGTAAAAACCGCTGTATCGACATTAACACCCCAGAGTCTTGACTGAATCATCGCATGGGAAGAAGCTTCGATAACAGCATGCGAACATCCCTCATCTACCATTTGACGAAGCATCCTCTGAAGCTCAAAACGCCCCTGAGTCGTCTGCTTTGTAAGGTTGGTCCACTTGCGGTCTCCAACCTGGAAATACACCGTCGTAGTAACTCCAACTTTATGCCCGGCAGCCTCAAGGATCTGAGCAATCAAACTACAAGTTGTCGTCTTACCATTCGTACCAGTGACAGCAATCACTCTCAAACGACTACTCGGAAACCTGTAATAAATAGCCGCAACTATAGCTACCGCCTTGTGATATAGCAGCCTTATAGGATGAGTGTCCGGGAAAATTTTCCGTAAAAAATTGATCATGTCAGGGGTTATTTTAAATCAAGCACCTTCTCCTTAGCAAGCTCTACGTCAAGTTCTATCTGCTCGCGCAAGTTTTCAAGATTATCGAATTTCCATGTCTCGCGTATCTTTTCAAGCACTTCAACAGACACCTCCTTGCCATAAACATCTCCGCTAAAATCCAATATATGCACCTCGCACGAGCTATTCCCCTTAATGGTTTGACCTGCATGCATCACGCCCCAATGCATTTGACCATCTATCGTAACTCGCACCACAAAAACACCGGTCTCTCTGCCATCTGTGTCTTGCTCCATGCTCTCTAAGTTAATAGTCGGGAAACCAAGCTTCCTTCCAAGACCGTGACCCTTAATGACTTTTCCTTTGAATTTTTTCATAGAAGCAGCGCAATTATAAGCCAAAACTCCATAGCCAAATCATTTTTCATAAAAGGCATATCAAAAAGACCGTGAACTAGTACGGAAAAGAGCATCGCAGCCAAAACAAGCTTCATATGACCTTTTGTGCGTGAAAAAGCCAATATGACAATCCCCAGCATCGTAATGACACCAAGCAAACCGAAATTGAGCCAAATACCCATAAGAAAATTATGAGGATGAGGGATCAGCCATTCATAAGTATTAAGATCATAAAGATAAGTCATCTTCCACTGATAATTAAGCTGGTACTGACCAAGCCCAACGCCAAGCAAAGGACTCTGAGTAATCATCTCGTAAGACGCATGCCAAATTTGTATTCTGGCACTGGACGAAGACCTATCATCAAACTCCAGAAACTCCTTCCCTTTTTCGGTCGAAATTTGCGACAAAGCAAAAAACGAACACAGCAAGATAACGAGTCCTGCAAATGCAAACTTGAATTTGCGAGTAAAATTTTTACTCAGCATTAAGTAGAAAGATATTCCAGCAGCAACAGCTATCACTCCGGCATAAGATTTTGTAGCAAACATCGCAGCAAAAACCAAAATTCCGGGAAACAGAAAAAGAGCATTCTGCGCAAGGAGCTTAGATTTTATCGACTCCAAAAATCCGATTCCAAAAAAGACACAGACAGGTCCGAGATATAGAGCTAAATAATTCGCGGACTCATAAAAAGCACGTGCGCGGAAGTCTTCAGTCCAGGACAGCAGTCCCCAGATAGAAAGCCATATCGCAGACCAAGCAAAAGCGACAATCATATGTTTGCGATCTTTGTCATCACGAATCACAGACCACGCCATAAAGAAATACAGAATTGGCATAAAAACCCACCCTTTCAAAACACCGAGTGCTGTACGCTGAGAATCAACAAATGTGCCTGTAATATCATAAAAAGTTGCAGGGACAATAATCGTAGACACGACGGCGGCAAAGAAAAACAGAGCGATGAGGATCGTCGCTTTATCACGCGCGATTTTTCGCGGCAACATGCCGCTCAGGATAAAACCTGCAAAAACGATGTAAACCAGGACTTCAACAGCCGTAAACGGGACTCCATAAATCTGAAAATCCAAAAAATACAACGGAAATATAAGAGGCATAAGCTTGATACACCACGTAAGAACATTCTTGATTCGCCTCGTCGTCATAATTGTGATTATTTAGGAGCTCCTAAGCCCACTACAGAGGTCTGTCAGAACAGCCTCGGGATCTTGCGCTTTCACAACACCGGAAGAGAGAAGAACGCCGCTGGCACCTTGCTCAAGCGCGACGCGCACATCTTCGCCGGTCTTAATCCCTGCACCAACTAGAAGCTTACCCTTCCCTACAACCTTAGCCGAACGAGCAATCAGCTCTGGATCAGCAGTAGATACAGAGACGTCTCCGCCAATTAATTCCGGCGGCTCTACAGCAACCATGTCAGGATTAAATTTCATAACCTCCGCAACCTCAGTGTCATCCTTCACGCAAACGATTGTAAAAAGCTTCACCTCCTTTCCGCGCATGACAGCCTTTTCAATATCAGCCATGGACATCCTCTTCTCAGAATGGTTGATGAGAGTGCCCCACGCACCGGCATCTTTCACGGCCTCCGGCAGAATCGCTCCAGTATTCGCGCCGACAGAGACAGGATCAACATGCTGCGCGAAAACGGGAAAACTCACACTGGCGGACAACATAGCGATATCGGTAGGCGCAGCGACGATAGCCATGGAGGCCTTACACTCCACGGCAACCTTAGCATGAATTTTGGCAAGTTCAAGCGCCTTACTGCCCATCCCCTCTTCATAAGTTTTGAAATTCGTAATTATTACGGGAATATCCATTTTTGTTTTTTGTTACAAGGATGCACGAGACTCCCGAAAAAGATACTACCACCTATTGAACAGACGGACAATTTGTGATAAAATATTAAGATTGAAAAAAATAAAACTTCCACAAGATGATACTAAGAAACTTCGTACTGCAAATTTTCAGCAGTAAAATTGATAGGAATCCACGGATTGATGAACAAGCCAGTTTATCTAACAGCTCTCAGAGAGCTGCTCTCGCCATTATCGACACGAAAGAAAAAGAGATAGACGACCTAAGACTAGATCCTACTGGAGGACAAGCCAAACATTTTGAGCAAGCTTTACGCGCAATTAAAACCATCTTCGAAGTAATGACAAAGGGGAGTTCTCGAGGAGCAGAAGAGATCACGGAAGAAGAAAAAGAAGAGATCGAGACACTGTTACGCGACCTGATCGACGCACAACTCGATGCAAGAGTGGTTGCAACGGTAACGGCATCTGATCCAATTTCGCCAACTCGAGTACTCAAAGCCGCGGAATATCACGACATGTACCTTGAGGAAACCGCTCAGGCACACAGGATGACAGAAGCCCAGCTCATTCAGTTCAACATAGACAACAACAATAGTAATTTTCACGTTAACGGAAAAGAAGGAAAAAGATGGTGCCTCAAAGAAGACACGGTTCTGGTTCCGCAAGATCCAACGGAAGCTGCAGCGAAACAAGCTGAGCTGGAAGAAGCTCAAAGAGAACTCATAAGCTCAAGCGGAGCCGCAAGACTGGAAGACGTATTAACCGAGAGAGATAGACAGCTAAGGGCAAGAGCTCAAGAACAACTAGTCACAATTCAAGCTAAACACAGCGAACTTCACGAAAGCGTTATAGGCAATTATCGCGCAAATCTTCAAGGGAAAGTAGTCGATCTGCCAAAATTCCTAAGAGGAAATTTCAAAAAGACAGGACATGACGAATGGGCGGAATTACTTCGCAGAGCGGAACAAGGAGACAATCCAGAGACAAAAAGACTTGTGCTACTAATAGACGACGAACCTCTAAGCTGGAGACCAAGCCAACTACGTAGCGCAGTTAGAGAAGGAGGAAACAAGAAATTAAGCTTTGACGACATAACCAAGCACAAACTTGGAGAGAAGGAATCTCAGTTCTTCTCGAAATACGAAGCCGCCAAAGGTGAACTTGCCGCAGTTAAGCCGCAAGCAGAGGAAGAGGAAGCAAAAATCAACACTCAACTTGGAGTAATAGGATATATCGAAGCGGAGCTACAAACTCAGCTCAAGGACCATCCCGAACTCCATAAAGAGAGAAATGAATCATACGAAGAGTGGCGGAGCAGAATCTCGTCTGCGAAAGCAATAGAAGGACCCAAGAAGAGTGCAGTCATCTCAACAATTTCGAGACTCGAAACAGCAAACGAGAAACTCGACCAAATATTGGAAAAGAGTTTGGCCCTAACAAAAGCACATGACCTCGAAGAAGACATCGCTTTCCGCGAGAGCCTCATGGTCCAAGCTTTTCAGATATTGCAAGCTATGCGAGAGATTGCGGAAGGCAGCGAACTCGAGCAGAACGCATTCCGAAGATTTAACGAAGAGATTACCACCTCGGAGGCGGTACAAAACAAAACAGCAATTTACGACATAGATGACTTGCTGATAGGCACAACAGTCGTGGTTGAAGAAGGACACGAAGGACTTGGCACAACAACGGAGGTAATTGAAGCGGTGAAACACAGGTTCGAAGTAATGGGCGTCAAAAACAAACACTTAAAACACATGGACGAAGCTTTTGTTTTGAAGCTGATGGTATCAACATGTGGAATAGACAACTTGGCAAGAACGGGATGCATCGTCAAAGACACGGAAACCGGTGCACTGTATTTAAACAAGCTGCCGGACAATTTTGCAGAAACAAATCTGACAGCGGTTGCCGAAAGTTTCAAAATGCATGAAATCGACAGGGGTGATGATTGGATCCTCACATTCGACCTCGAGGAAGCCGGCGCTTTCAAACTTGCATGGCTTTCCAAAGACCAAACTTCTGAAGGGAAAGAAGCGTATACACGCGCCCTGGCGGCAAAAGTTTTCCAAAATCAAGGCGATACACTCACAATGGAAGATATCGCAGCCGGAGAGAAGGCAATTTACAAAAAGACAGCCAAACACATGCTGGCATCTGTCGGAGATGCTGAGTCGGCACTCGAAGACTTACTAACACACAGGAGAGAATTCGACCCTGCTACTGGCGAAGAGACTATCAATGAAGAAGAATTAATGGAAGACATGCGATATTTCTTAAACACAGGAATTGATAATTTTTTCCAAGATACAGAGATAGACATAGTGGAAGTCCTCAAAGAACTGGGGATAGATCTGCCAAAAGAGACCGCGAAGCAGGTCAAGAAACTCGATAAAGCAATCAATAAAAGAACAAGACAAGCTGCAAGAAAGCGAATGCAAATCGACAACAAGCTTACGCGACAAAAAAATCAAGGATGGTCGGCAGACAGAGCACGTGAAATAGAAGATTTGGAGCGCGAAATTAGTCAGATGAGAACAAAAAACGAAGCTGATATAGCTACTCGAATGTCTATCTTTACATCAGACAATCCTTCATACATTGATCAGCTCAAAACAAAACTGGCACTTACAGATGACATTTCCGAAATAAGCGACTGGCAGAAAATTTTCATACACAACGGATACGCAATAAGCGAAGGACGTAGGATGGATGAACGTATTGACGCAACAAACGCTGAGCAAGTTGAAGCTCTGCTAGAGCAGTATGGAAACGACCCTCTTGTAGGTCCTATGTTGCATACAATCGTTAAATCAAAACCAGACATAAGAGTAGATCAACTTCAGGCTTGCGTGGATGCGGTATACGTCGGACTACGCAGAGGAGCGGAGATACAGGCCCAGCTTGCGGAAGCCGAAACAGGCGGATCACGATACATATTCGGTGTAGGAGGAATGCTGGAGACAATGGAGGGAGAAGGAATCACAGGCGGCAGAGCCGGACTATATATACCTATACAGTTACCTATCGAAGGACTATCAATGTCGGTAGGAATAGGCGGAGGATTCACGGAAGAGTCAGGATTTGAGGCGGAAGCTGGAGCAGGAGTAGCTTACAATTTGCAAGTGGATCCGAACTTCCACATGACAACCAGCCTACATATCGGGGCCGGATTCAAAGGGGCACAAACGTATGTAGGCGCAACGATAACAGAGACTTTCACGGTTACAAGCGGCGTATGGGATTTCTCAGTCAGCCCAACAGGCGGTTTCAAACTAAGCTTGCAAGACGGAATCGTACTGGGTGGCGCAGTAACAGTAGGAGCCGGAGTAAATATGGACAGATACCGAGAGAGACAGATAGACAAAGCCAAATTCCGAACATGCACAGACATACTCGAAGCAACAGATCTCACAAACGCACAAAAAGTAGATGCGATAGCGAAGGTACCGGGTTTCAAGGAGATATCAGATCAATTGGCACAAGTCTCACCTACGGTGCGAGAACAGATATTAATAGAGATGTTCACACAGTATGCGAATCACGTTGGAAATGTGGCGATCACAGAGCTAACGCCACCACCTATTACGGGTTTTAGCGTAACTCTAATGCCATACCCACCTTTTATAGTACCTATGGTGTCTTTCGCATTTGCAGGAAGAGCCAAACTATATTTCGCAACTCCGGGAGATCCGAACGAACTATATACGGACTCTAATAAGAGCTTACAACAAGAGCTTGCAGCGGAACTTAGCAAAAGAGAAGGACAGAAGGTCCGTATCACAGATACGGGTCTACTCGACAGGACATCAATACTAATGACTCAAATGGGTCCAAGTGACCAGCCATATATGACCGGCAGACAAAAGTTCCCGGTAAGTATGCGCGACATACTCGCAGGCAATCTTGAGGCAAGAAACGACGAACTGAATCAAATCGGAATCAACCTAAGTGCAGCTGATGGAGACGAGCGCGGACTGCTTAACCTGGACGTCAACGGCATAAGAGGGAACGTAGACATCAGATTAGATCCAAGCATGGAAGCATATCTCGTAGTAGGCAGTCAAAAGCCTCCTACAAGCAGAGATCTTTATCTGGCGCTTAACCAAATGGCAATCGGCAGTAATCTCGTCATAACCCGTGAAGAGTTTATCACCAGACATAAAGACGGCGGCGAATACAAATACACAAGACTTACAATTAGAGCCGTTGATCCCGCCCAAGCAGAAAGAAGTCGCCAAAGAAACTATTTCTCGGATTACGAAGAACTTGGTGGCCCAATGATCTCGCTACGTAACGACAGTAACCTCGACATTGACAGCACAGATCAGGACAATCTACTGATATGGGATGAATACTTAGCAAGAAAAGACGAACTGGCTGCGACAGGCCTGACAACACTGAGTCTTGATGAATACGAAGCAGATCTACAAAGACTTTATGTCGAAATATTCGACGATTCGAGAGAGACAATACGTGTCAACGATCTCGAAGCTCCTGCAATCAAATTCTTCGAAGCAAACAAAGAGCTGTGTTCGCAGGCTACACTGTTTGACAAAGACATGGGAGCTGACCTATCCGCACTTGAGGCAAAAATAAGAACAGATTTAGCCGCAGCATCGCCTCCTATCACCAATATCTCGGAACTTGAGATGGCATACGTCTTAACAGTTATCAGAAAACAGACATACGCTCACCCTAAGTCTCCGCGCACTCCAGAACAAAAAGCAGCGTACAGAGAGTACAACAAGCAATATTTCAGCAGAATTTTATCGGAACATTATTCACCGGAACTGGCAGCCAAGTTCCTTTCAGACATAGAGAGAAACAAAGGACAAGCACCAAAAAAGGTCCCTGCAACAGCAGAAATTTTCACTGTAGTAGGACATAACGGAGCTGAGGGCCTCAGAGCGGACACAATGCAAAACGTAGAGCTCCTGAATGCCACAGACTACTCAAATAATCCAGCAATGAGGATGGAAGTCCTAACAAGACTGAGGGCTATGCCAGAAAACGATGCTGAGTTCATGCGAACATCAATCGCAACAAACACTCTGGAACTATACTATTTACTAAAAAGTCCTGAGAAAGCGGTAAAGATGCAAGCGATTTACAAAAATCCTGCTTTGCTCGAGAGGCCTGCCTACAAAGCGATCTTCGCCGAATTCAAGACTCTCGCCCTGCAACTTAGAGCCGCGGAAATCACGGGAGATAAGATTGTAATCCGAACAGACTATGGGGTAGAATTCGTAGCACAAATGTCACCCGAAATATGGGGAGGCAGTCTCGGATATTGTGACAACCCAACAATGGTCGTAAATGAAAGAATAAGATTAGGAATACCTGAGGGAACAACTCTTGCAGGACTAAGAACAAGCATCCAGGAATTACCCGGAACAGTCCAAAAAGAGATTTACCAATTCTTCGCTGCAGGTGCCGTCACAAGAGAGGATCAGCCAACTACTGTAAGGCGTGGCCAACCTGAGGAAGCCATCAAAGAAGAAGAAGGAGGAGAAGTAGATTACCAATTAGCTCCGGAAAAATTTGATAGAGATATTGGTTTATTCGAGGGAGGAGGAGAAGAAGCACCAGGGGAAGGATCAGGTATATTCTAATAAACAATGAAAATATGACAAAAATAGTAACAACTGTACTATTCATAGCAATAATGTTGGTTACAACTAGCTGCGCATCACAAGATATTACAGACAAGCCGGAAATCAACAAAAGCATATCGGAATCAGAAGAAGTGCCGGAGGCGCCATCATTTTTAACCCAGTAAGATGGAATTTAGAACAATCAAATTAGGATTTGTAGCATTATTCATATCATTAGCGATAACCACCATTGCATTCGGAGCAGGAAGTAGAACTCCAAGCAGCCCTACGCGCGGATCGTCTGGTAGCGATGAGGCAACTTTGGAGCTATTAGAGTCAGACTCTACTCAAACAATAGCCTGTGAAGATCCTCTCGATGCAACACATGCACACGGATATGAGAATCTAACGCAACCAGATACAGGATATAGCAATTATATGGTAGTACATAAATTCAGAATGTATCTAGATGACGAATTCGATGATGTAGATATGAGCACATTAGAATGTAGCGGATATAGTGCATGGATATCATGTGACGGAGGATATGACTCATCAGGATTTGGCGGAGTCACAACTACACTGACGGATACGGCATCAGAGACGTATATAGAATGGGAGTATGGTGTCGACGACATCACAGGAAAACCACTCATACCGGGCAAGAATGACTACGACGAAGACGGAAGTATAGATACAACCGAAGATGATAGAGACTGGGCGGAATATGTATATTTTCTATTTGACGACAGCCTATCAGAAGGAACAGCAATAACAACATCAGCCGTATACATACAGTTCTGGAACTACGATAGGGACTGCGGCGACCCTGACGATTCAGCATGTTGGGAAGCCATAGAAGAAGACGGCGATTCAGGTAAGCACTGGAACACGCAAACAGTAACTGTAGAGACGAATTTCACATGTGAGGAAGAAATCACATGCGACTACATGACTATCAACCCAAGCGGCACACTCACAACAGAGGACGCAGCTTATACAATGGATATTGAGATCGAAACTTACGACACAGAAGGCGACGTCTGGACATGCGACACCGCAGAGTGGACGCTCGATTCGGATAGCGCAAGTATCAACCCGACCAGCCCAACAAGCTGCAACACAACCGTAGAATACACAGAAGCATCGCACGAAGATGACTCAACATACTGCGTGTACGTCGAAGATACCGAAGCACCTTGGTGTAATGCGGAAGTTTGTATTATCAAAGCTGGCGCTGGCGACGGTGATAGTGACGGTGATAGTGACGGTGATAGTGACGGTGATAGTGACGGTGATAGTGATGGTGATGGTGATGGTGATGGTGATGGTGATGGTGACGGTGATAGTGACGGTGATAGTGATGGTGATGGTGATGGTGATGGTGATGGTGATGGCGATGGCGATGGCGATGGTGATGGCGATGGTGATGGTGATGGTGACGGTGACAGCGACGTAACAAATGCTGGCAACCTAGAGAAAGAAGCTTACTCTTACAACTTTCAAACCGACGAGAGCGGAACAACAGGCAACTACCTAACAGATTCCACAACCCTTGCTCACGATCAAGATTATATTTACTACACACTCACCTACACGGCGGGAGAAACTACAGAGACTCACATCGAAGATACGCTGCAAAACAACATATACGGATATATGTCGGATGGCAGCACCACTTCATCTTATATTAATTACAAAAGCGGCACTTTCGCGATAGATGGCGCACTTGCATGTTCGGACCCAACAGACACATCTCTTGGACCCAACCCTTGTTATGTACTGGACAATGCAAGCAATCCACTACAGGGGATAGATCTATACAACTTATCAGAGGGAAACGTCGTAGTAATGACATACGAAGCTGATGTAACATCTGACCTAGCTTGCGATAGCATCTCGGAAGACGTATGTATGGCTGAGTACTTCGATAACGTGGCAACAGCGGACGAGAATGGCATCGTGGGAACGATCGAAGCAACCAAAACAATAACAGTAATCTGTCCTTACCTACTTACAAGGAATGCCGGCGATGTTTATTTGGAAAACGAAATAACATCAGGAGCATCAATAGCATGTATTGCAGACAACGATTTTCATAATTCAGACGGCCTTATACTCCTTAATAGGTTCGAATCAACACTGGAAGATGCCCTTAACCACTTCTCAAGTTACATAACAGAAGCTTTTTACACAGCAGTAAGCAAATGGGAAGCTACTCAAATAACGGAAGAAAGTGCAAGCCACATAGCAAGATCCACGTACAATTACAATATAGCGACAGAAATAACATCAAACATCACAATCACATCTTGGGAACAGCTTGAAAACTACGAGAACGCAAGCAATCCCGAAGATAATATCTATTATATCGAAGGCTACGACGTTACATTCAGCGGTAACATAATAATACCGGAAGGCGCATATACAGTGCTTATAGAGAATGGTAGCCTGAACTTTTCGGCATATACAAGCGTAGAATATGCAGACGCATATTTCGGATTCAACTACTATACTTACGACGATCCGACAAATCTTGATACGGCGAACCTGCCATCTGTAGCTTTTGTCGTTATCAATGGAGATATCAATATCAACCACTCGGTGACAGATTTGGTCGGAGTCTATTACGTCGAAGGTGGATCAATCTACAACCAAGGAGCTGATCGAGATCCTATCGGAGAACAGCTCAGGATTTACGGATCAGTTTACGGAGACATCGACAGTCTGCTCGCAGCGAGCGGATTCGTAGGGCCACCGGAGCTGGATCATGGAGCAGTTGTCATAAGATACGACGAACGAGTGCTTCTCAATACTCCTCCCGGACTTTCGGAATACGTAGATTTCCTATCGGAGAAAACCGCTAGATAACTCAAACAGAATGTTCGAGAAAATAACATACACATTACTTGGAGTTATATTGTTCGCTACCGTACTTCAGATCAGCATACCACTCCACAATTCGGACAATATGGAGGCAGGAGCTCCGTTTTTTAACGAACCGGACCAACAAGAAAGTGCAGGGTTAGTAACGCAAGCAGATATCGAAGAATCTTTAAGTCTTGTAGCAGATAGACTCCACCAAGACACAAAAGATGATGGAACTTTCAACTATATGTATTATCCATCAGACGCAGAATATAGCGACGACTACAACATAATAAGACACATCCTTGCTGCAAATACTCTAATCGATCTATACACAACATACCAAGATCCAACATACATAGAAGATGCTAAAAACAGCATAGGTTTTTTCTTGAATTATTTAGTCAAAGAAAACGATATGAGCTACATAACATATGATGGGAGAACAAAGCTCGGAGCAGCTGGCACAGCAGTAACTACACTATTGCATTATCAGGGAGTGACAAACACAAAGGAATATCAGTCAACCATCATTGATCTGGGAGAATTCATAATATATATGCAAAATGAAGATGGAGGATATAATAATTATTACCCTGATCCAGATCCGGACAATAGACTTGCAACAGTCTTATACACAGGAGAAGCTGATTTAGCACTCATAGAATTATATACAGACACTGGAGACCAGCAGTATCTAGATGCATTAGACAGGTCTTACGAATGGACAAAGACATACTTCGAGGAAAGACATTCGCCAGGACTAGTATCATGGACATCAAGCGCCTTTGCCAAAAGCTATTATGCAACAGGCGACGCAAAATATGCCGATTTAGCATTTGAGATGACAGATTGGCTAATCGACAAAACACAATACACCGAGACAAACGCACCGTCAGAAGAATACATAGGCTCATTCATTATAAATGACGTAGAGAACGGATTAACATGTACCGTAGCAGCTTATGGAGAAGGGATAACTGATATGATCAAGTTGGCAAAAACAATTGGAGACACAGAACATGAAGAAAAATACATCAACTCACTCAATGCAGGACTGGGGTTCATGCTATCAATGCAATACACAGACGACAGTGATCCAAACGCACAAGGAGCATTCAAGGCAAGTATGTACAAAGACCACACAAGGATAGACTTCAATACCCATGCTGCCACCACACTGATCAAGACTCTAGAGAACGGAATCTACTAACTCGCCAACACAACGCTTTTTTGCTAAAATCATAACCTCTAAGGCTACCCGAAGCACTATTTCCTAATGCCTACTCACTCATCGCTACCGAATCCAGCCCACAACTCGGCAACCTAATACTGATGCATGGAGAGGACACTTACTCGATAAGCGAGAAGATCTCAACATGGAAAGACGAGTTCATCAAAAGGTACGACGGTGACACCAACCTAACCGAGCTGGATGGTGACGAAGTAGCAGTATCGGAGATTATCGATGCCATATCTGTTCTCCCCTTCTTGAGCGATAAGAGACTTGTGATCGTCAAGGACTTCTTATCAGGCCAAAAAGCCGAAATTCAAAAAGATCTGGCAGATAGGCTTAAAGACGTACCGGACACAACGGTATTGGTTTTTTATGAGATGAAAAAACCGGACAAACGCCTCAGCCTATTCAAACATCTGTCAAAAACAGGCAAAACATACGAGTTTGTTCCACCACAAGGTGCGGCATTAAACCAATGGATCATAGACAAAACATCTAAGAAAGGAGGAACAATCGGCATCATGGCCGCCTCATATTTGGCACAGCACGTAGGAAACGACCTTTGGAAATTGACGAGCGAAATCGGCAAACTCGTCTCATACACAGCTGGACGCGAGATCAAGTCATCAGACATCGACCTCCTAACTCGTTCATCTGCAGAAACAAATATCTTCAAGCTCACAGATCAAATCGGCAACAAGCGTTCTCACGAAGCTATCAAAACATTACACTCCCTACTAGATAGCGGCGACGATCTTCTTCATATATTCTCAATGATAGTGCGTCAATTCAGACTCATCATCCAGATCAAAGATTTATTACGCAAAGGCTTCCAAAAACAACAGATCATAGACCGCCTCAAGTTGCATCCTTTTGTAGTCACCAACACACTCAATCAGGTCAAAAACTTCGAACATGAGAAACTAAAAGATATCTACGAGCAACTACTAGAGATAGACACAAAATTCAAAACAGGGAAAATCCATTCTTCATCAAACAACCAGCGACATTACCTCCTGCAGATAGAGAAACTGATAGTAGAGGCGGGAAGCTAGTGCGTGTTAATATAGCCGAACTACCATAAAACGGCAGTAAACCTCAAAGACTCTTTTGCCATATTATGGTAGCCAGGCTATACAACCTGGAATTTGCAACACAAAGAAGCGCCGCATAAACGCGACGCTTCTTACCATTCACTAAATCCTAAATCGCGTGAAACGCTCCATCCCTACACCCTATCCCCTACCTAATACCTATCCAAATACTCCTTAATTTCCCAATCACTCACAGCCATTCTGTATCTATCCCACTCACTCTTCTTTGACACGCAGAAAGCATTATAAAGATGATCACCCAGAGCCTCTTTCACAACCTCATCCTTGTCCAAACGAGACAATGACTGAGCCAAACTATCGGCAAGGCAAGTGATACCGCGCTCCTCCGCTTCTTCATCGGTAAACTCGTAAATATCTTCCTCAACCGGAGCAGGAGGAGTAAGACCTTTTTTGATTCCATCAAGACCTGTAGCCAACATAACGGCGAATGCAAGATAAGGATTAGCCATAGGATCAGGGTTTCTGAGCTCGCATCTGGTAGCCGCGGCGGCACTACTGCTTGAGATATGAGGAACACGTATTAGAGCAGATCTATTTGTCTGAGCCCAAGCAATATAAACAGGGGCTTCATAACCCGGTACAAGCCTCTTGTATGAGTTTATCGTAGGGTTCAAAATAGCATTCATGCCTTTGGCATGTTCAAGCTGTCCAGCTATATAAGCCAGAGCAACGGGGCTAAGATTGTACTTATTCTGAGCGGAACCATCATAAAAAGCGTTAACACCGGTCTCAATGGAAGTAAGACTCTGATGAACATGCATTCCACTACCGTTGATACCAGCTATAGGCTTGGCCATAAAAGTCGCGTGCAAGTCATACTTTGCGGCGATAGCTTTTAGTACCAATCTAAAAGTAATAGCATTATCGGCAGTCGTAAGAGCATCAGAATATTTAAAATCTATCTCATGCTGCCCTTCAGCAACCTCATGATGAAGAGCCTCGACTTCTATCCCCATCTGATCCAGCGCGAAACTCATATCGTTACGGATTTCGATAGCAAGATCATTAGTCTGATCAAAATATCCGGCGCGATCATTAGGCAAAGCCTTAAGAACATCGCCATTCTTCTTGAACAAGAAAAACTCGAGCTCTGGACCTGTATTCAGACTATATCCAAGCTTTCTAGCCTCTTCAAGCTGCCTCTTAAGAACACCTCTTGGATCGCCCTCGAAAGGCTGACCATTAGGCCTGTAAATATCACATATAATACGAGCAATAACGTCCTCACGATCCTTAGTCCAAGGCAATACGGCAAAAGTATCCAAGTCAGGCTTGAGATACATGTCGCTTTCATGAATACGAGCAAACCCCTCAATAGAAGAACCATCAAACCAAACATTGTGATCGATAGCACCTTCCAGCTTGTGAACCGGGATTGTGATTGCCTTCGGCATACCTGCGATATCAACGAACTGCATGTTGATATACCTTACACCGGACTTTGCACATTCACTCAGAACCTCCTCCTTGGTCCATCCTTTCCTTTTTTTGAAGGCATAATCGTGATGCCTCGCTTGGCTCATTGGTTCCATTTTGTTTTTTTGGGTTAAATGGCAAATGAAATCGACATTTACATACCACCACGATTGAAAGCCGAGAAGTGTTTTTTTGAGACTGGGAAAAGCGTGAAAACAACTCCGACAATTGTTTTTTAGTAGATTGACGGGCAAAGCCAATCTGTATAGAATCAAACTGTCGGAACTTCCTACAACAAATATAGAATTGACAATGCTACAGAAAATCCTTGAAAACATCGGACTAACCGAAAAAGAAGCGAAGATATATTTAGCAATGATAGAGCTGGGCGAAACGGTAGTTTCGGCAATAGCCAACAAAGCTGGCGTAAACCGAGTAACTACCTACGACAGCGTCGATAAACTTACGCAAAAAGGATTCGCAACCAAAAGAAAGACAGGCAAGAAACTCCTATTCACCGCTGTAGATCCGCAAATCATCTCACTCGATTTCAGAGCAAGAGCAAGAGATCTCCGCAAATCCATCCCTGATTTCAAAAGACTAAAAGGAGAGATGCCACGCCCCGAAGTAAGGTATTTCGAAGGGCTTTCGGGTATCAAGCAAATGTATCTGGACACATTAAGTTCCAAAACCGAGATACTCAACTACTCCGATTCGGAAGGGATAAGACATCACTGGCCCGACCACGACGAAGAGTATGTCAAAGCAAGAGTCAAAAAAAAGATATACCTGCGCGGAATATGCCCAAACGACGAACACGGCATGAAAGTCAGATCCCAAGACTGGGACTGTCATCGCGAAATACGCCTGATACCAAAAGACCAATACGATTTCTCAAACGAGATAAATATCTACGACAACAAAGTCGCAATAATATCTTACGACAAGACATTGGTAGGCATCTTGATAGAAAACGCCTCAATCGCCAACACGCAACGCGCTATCTTCAAAATGGCTTGGCAGTTTGCGAGGTAAGAGAGGCTACTATAAAGTATCAACAGACGGTCGGAACACCCCATATTCGGAGTTGCCAAAATTAGAACTGTCTTCACGTCGACGAAGAGCACCATCATAACCACCATTGTCTACAACTGCACCGACATCATCTGTCTCTTCAACTCCCTCAACAGCAGCAAGTATACGACCTGCATAAGGGACTCTTAAACTTAACATACGCGGATCCCCCAATAGGTCATTCGTCAAATCAGTCTCGGAACTGACTGAGCCAACACCATCAGGCAACACAACTTCATCGACATATTTGTAATCCGAATCAGGATCTTCCGGATCGAGATTATCAACAGCAGAAACATCACTCCACGTACCATCTAAAGCAGCAGATACTGCAACTAAATCGTCGTATCCATTCCCTCCATCTTCGCCATCAATATCAGCAACCGTATCTTCGTCATCTTCATCGACAAAACCATCTTCCTCTGGTTTCATAGTAGACATATCAGCAGGATCATAAGGCTCCATATCGCGACTGTGAAAAACGCCTCCATCGGAGACAAATGCACCAGGAATATCACTAAACGGCATTTGAAGGAAATCTCGTGTATCAGGGATACGACCGGAAGCAGTTACAGCCTCTGACCCATCAGCATGACATCTATCACACGCAGACCGACCGGGACCAACCATGGTTTCTACATCATCACAACGACCTTCAAATTGGCAACCCATAATATTCAAGTTTAAAATATAACAAGAGCCGACCTTATCAGTACACTTCGGATATGTCAACGGATTGCACGAACATAACCGACTAGAACTTGTTCATATCGCAAACACTATCCCCTACCCTAAGCACGTTTTCCTCATCAAACTGCCGCCCAATCACCTGAAAACCGATAGGCAGCCCACCTGAGCTCATACCACAAGGAACACTCGCAGCAGGAAGTCCTGCAGTGCTCGCAGGAATCGTAAGGACATCAGCCATATACATCTTGAGAGGATCCGCAAGGTTTTCACCGAATTTAAAAGCTGGATAAGGTGACACAGGCCCGCACAAGACATCAACCTCCTCAAACACTCTATTGAAATCATCAATAATCTTAGTCCTCACTTCTTGAGCTTTTTTATAATAAGCATCGTAATATCCGGCCGAAAGAACATAAGTACCAATCATAATCCTCCTCTTAATCTCGTCGCCAAAACCTTCTCCACGCACATTCCTGTAATACTCCTCTAGGTCACTGCCGTCTTCGGAAGGCTTAATTCCAAAACGGATACCATCGTATCTCGCAAGATTAGCGGATAGCTCAGCTGGCATAGAGACATAATAAACTGCGAGAGCATATTTAGTCATAGGCAGAGATACTTCCTGCAAAATAGCTCCTTGTTTTTCCAAAGAACGAACGGCGTTCATCACCATGTCACGAGTCTCATCTTCGACACCTTCGCCAAAATACTCCTTAGGAATACCTATTTTCAAACCTTTTACATTCTTGTCCAAAGCAGCCATATAGTCAGGCACAGGTCTCTCAGGAGTCGTAGAGTCACGCTTATCGTTCCCAGCCATAACCTGAAGCATCAAAGCCAAATCCTTAACATCTTTACCAAAAGGACCAACAGTATCCCAGCTACTAGCCATAGCAATCACTCCAAACCTGGAAACGCGACCATAAGTCGGCTTAAGCCCGGTAGAGCCGCAGAGCGACACTGGCTGACGAATCGAACCACCGGTATCGGTGCCTATCGCACCAATACACATCATGTCGGCGACCGCAGCCGCACTACCACCACTGGAACCACCGGGAACTCTCTCGAGATCGCAAGGATTTTTGGTATTACCATAACAGGAATGTTCAGTTGAGGATCCGCAAGCAAACTCATCCATATTCGTACGCCCAAGGAATACAGCTCCAGCCTCTCTTAACTTGGCAACAGCAGTCGCATCAAAAGGCGGCTTATAGCCTTTAAGGATCTTTGACCCGGCCGTAGTTTCATATCCTTTCACAGAAAAAAGATCTTTAATCCCAATAGGTATGCCAGAAAGCGGACCTGCAGCTCCATCTTTGTCAACTAGTCTGGCCTGCTCAAGCGCAAAATCCTCCGTAATCTCAACAAAAGCGTTCACCTCGGGATTGCGTTCACGAGCACGCTTTATACACGCATTCGTGAGGTCTTCGGAAGAAAATTTCTTAGCCTTAAGACCTTCATGCGCCTCCCAAATTGTAAGCTGATTCAAATCCATATTGTCTGTGTCTTGCCGCCTAAAGAACTTTTTTAACTTTAATCTGGCCACGTTCAACGGGTAGCGGCGTCACCGCGAGAAGCTCATCCTTGCTACAGAAATCACTATCTACTTCGTCATCCCTCATTACATTAGTAAGACCTGTAACTTGCGATGTAGGCTGAGTACCATCAGTATCGACTTCACTTAGTATATCGACATGCTCAAATATCGAACTGAGCTGATCTGCAAACTTATTAAGTTCATCAGGAGTCAGATTGAGTCTAGCCAACTTGGCAACTTTCTCTACTTGTTCTTTTGTGATTTTTGACATAGCGAGAACGATTTTAACACGAGGGACAAAATAAGAACAAGAAAGTCCTAATCTAACTCGCGCGCCTGCCCCGCCTCGGCGGCGGAAGCGCTCCATCCCTACACCCTACACCCTATACCCTATACCCTGTATCCTGTACCCTATAGACAAAAAACCACCGACTACGCTATAATTCACCCGATGAGCAAGACAATACAAAACATAAACAAAATTTCGTTCATTTTCTTCGCAATAATAGGACTAACTCACGTCCTATCTATGCTTATGCTTGCAAACAACTACTCGACAGAGATAGCAGAGACAATATACAAAACTTTAGACCTTCCATTCCTGTTAGCGACATTAATTTACGGAGGCAGCGCTTTTCAAATCGGACTCGACAAAGTCGGCTTGCACTCGCGGATATTCAGCATTATCTTAGTAGCCCTTCTTACAGTTATCTTTAGCTTGGCGATGTATGCAAACTTCGCCTTCAATGATATGGCATAGAGGATCAACAATTATTCAGTCTTCCATCTAAATCATGAGAGTTCTCGCATTCGGCACATTTGATTATTTTCACGCAGGACATGAAAGCTACCTAAAACAAGCTGCGGAACTTGGCGACCAATTGGTAGTGATTATAGCCAGAGATGAGACAGTACAGAGAATCAAAGGGCAGAAACCTGACCACAGTCAGAGAAAGCGGCTCAAGGTAGTGAAGAGCCTGCCTTACGTATACAAGGCAGCCATAGGAAATCGCAGCGACAAGTTCAAAGTAATCAAACAATTCAAGCCTGATATAATAGCACTTGGATACGACCAATTTGTTTTTACCTATCAACTCAAGAAGATACTGATTGCAAATAGCATGGATACAAAAATAGTGAGGCTCAAGCCGTTCAAGCCGGAAATCAACAAATCCTCAATAATCAAAACACAAAAATGCACCGCAGAGGAGGAAATCATTATAGCAGCATAGTTTTCGCCTTTAAGAACCTGTGGCGAAACAAATTCTTATCACTCGCAACTGTAGCCGTCATGGCTTTGATTCTTTTTATATTCAACGTAATTCTGACAATCAACGTCCTCTCAACAGCAATTATCGAAGACGTATATGAGCAAGTGGATATTATCGTTTATCTGGAGGACAGCGCAGATATTTTTGAAGTAAACACAATGATAGAGGAAATAAGCTCAGTAGACAAAGTCATAGCAGTAACCTACACGACAAAGGAAGAGGCATTGGCGGACTACCTAGAGCTATATCCGGAGCAAGGAAATCCGTTCGAAGCTTACGGAATCGAGAACCCGCTCCCAGCGAACATACAGATCACAACAGAGTCCCCGGAGAACCATCCACAAATCAACGATATCGTAGAAAAGTACGAAGACCTCACTCTTACGACTGAGAGCAATGGCGAGAATCAAACACTTGTCGATCAAGTACTGACAATTGGAACTTATACTCAGAACCTGATACTTACGATAATGCTGATTTTTATCGTAGCAAGCTTTCTCATCATTATGAACGCAATGTATCTATCAATTTGGAACAGAAGACAAGAGATCGAAATAATGGAACTCGTTGGAGCACCACTCAGCTCCATAAGATGGCCGTTCTTGATAGAGGGGATAGCAGTCAGCATGCTGGCGGCACTTATTAGCCTAATATTGATAGGGGCTTTTATATCCTCGCTATCACTGCCTATAAACATCACCTCTCTATCATCGACGAAGAGCCTCTTTGTCATAATTGTATTTGAGCTTGTGATTAGCATTAGCATCGGCGTCCTTAGCAGTTCGATGGCGATCGAGCACCATTTGAAAAGCAAGACGAAGCATGTAAACTAGGGATACTACAAATGCGCACACTACAGCTACAAGGCGTCATCATTTCCAAGAGGGATTTTGGCGAACAAGACAAGCTGTTCAACATATTCACAGAAAAAGAAGGCAAAATTGAAATCATAGCAAAGAACATCCGTAGCGGCACAAGCAAGCGGAGTAGCCACATGGAGCTTTTCAACCACGGGACTTTTTTTTTATACAAGAGCCCTACTCACTATTACTTGAATCAATGCCAGACCATAGATGAATTTCAGAAGCTCAAGTCTAACTTAGACACTATATCCGCAGGATATTTTGCAGCGGAAATTCTGGACAAACTAACTCCGATCGCAGACCCTCACGAAGATCTGTTTCAACTAATGGTGGATTTCCTAAGACAACTCGGAGAATATCCACAAAAAAATCCGATACTACTACTTACATTCAAACTGCAACTACTCTCCAAACTGGGAATATTGCCACACGATATAGAATGCAGTAAGTGCGGTAGCAAGCTAGCCCCTGCGACAAAATACATACCGGAAGAACACAGCTTTTACTGCGAGGAGTGTATAGACCGAAACGGCGTAACGTTATCTCCAAGCACAATCAAGCTCTTTTACTTCCTGACAAGAAAGCATTTAAGCGAATCCATAAGAATAAAAAGCGACGAACAATTGGATCTCTCCTTAAACGAGCTAACGATGCTGACAGATCTTTATCTGCAAGACCATCTCGGAAGACCAATGAAGGTGAGGGTGTAGGGTGTAGGGTGTAGGGTGTAGGGAATGGCTATGCCTACTCACTACTCACTACTCACTACTCACTACTACCTATACTCACCTTACTGACACCAAAGACGTGCTCCATTCTATCCAAAATCCGTTCCAGTTCAGCATAAGAACCCACCTCGACAGAGATCGTACCGGCAACACCGCCATTATCATTTCTATCGAAAGAGATACCGGCAATATTACAACCAACGTCGGATATAACAGCTGTAATATCACTAAGTAGGCCTTGTCTTTCTTGAGCATGAATGAATATCTTTGTCTGATATAACATCTTCGGCTTCTGCTTCTTCCATGCGACATGTACAAGCCTTTCCGGATCAAGTCCATTTAGATCATCGCAACTTGTCTTGTGAACATTGATACTTTTTCCGCGGGTGACAAAGCCTATAATCGGGTCCCCATATTTCGGCTTGCAACAAGCACTCAAAGAGACCGCAAGATCATCGTAGGAGCCAACCAAAATGCGACTAGCATCGTTCTCAGGTTTGACTTCCTGTTTGCTGGATTTAGAAACCGCCTCAGACTCAGTGGCTTTTGCTGACAAAAGCTCTTCGTCAGGGAAAATTTTTCTAAGAACCTGACCTGCAGTCAAAGACCCATTGCCTACCGATTCGACCATGTCCTCCCTCTCGCGCTGAGTGAGATTCTTTCCTCCAATCTTCTTGAGAAGCGCCAAATTTGGCCCAAGCATTGGCTTAGACAAACGCTGCAGATAACGATTAAGGACTTCCTTCCCCTCTTTTAAATTATGGTCACGATCCAGAGTCCTGAACCAAGCCTTGATCCTGTTTGCGGCAGCAGCTGTTTTGACAAAAGACAACCAGTATCTATTAGGCTTAGGTTCTTTTTTTGTCAAAATTTCAACAATCTCGCCGTTCTTCAGTTCGTAATCAAGAGGCACTATCTTTCCATCAACTTTTGCTTGAGAACACCTGTGTCCAACATCCGTATGCACATCATAAGCAAAATCTACAGGCGTAGCGCCTTGAGGAAGATCTTTCACATCACCATGCGGCGTCAGTACAAATATACGATCATTAAAAATATCCAAACTCAAATCTTTGTTTTCGGCATCATTACCGATTTCAGATTTAATACGGGCTAAACTCTCAAGCCATTCGAGTTGATCCTGAAAATATTTATGCCTTGTCATAAGACTGCCTTTGCTTCGACTTTTTTTCAAAATCAAAAGCTCGTCCCTATCAAACCCTCTCTCCATAATCTCGTTTTCGATCACAGAAGCCTCTTCCTTATCCATAATGCTCCAATCTTTGATAAGCATTTCAACTCGCTGCCTGAAGTCAGGATCAGAATCGAGGATTTTGCCGAGCTTGCTAAAAACTCTATGTTGATCAAGAGTCTTCTGGAACTCGTGCTGTGCAACTCTGGAAGAAGGCGCAACACCTGTTTCCTTATACCACCAATGAGCAGACACACCATACTCAGCCTCCTGATGCATAGACTCTGTTCGGATCTGAACTTCGACAGGTTTGCCATGATCACCGATAAGACCCAAAACCGATGTATGCAAACTCCTATAGCCATTAGCTTTTGGCACAGCGACATAATCCTTGAATCTGGTTGGCAAAGGCGGAAACTTACTATGAATCGCACCAAGCAGAGAATATAGATGAGACAAATCTTCACCTTTGTCGGGGACTATGACGCGAAGCGCATACATATCGTAGATTGCATTAAGGTCACTCACTCCTTTGCGCTTAAGTTTGTCGTACACGCTGGAAACATGTTTAACTCGACCAGTGACGATAGCATCAAAACCGGCCTTCTTCAGAACACTCTCAAGTTCATTAGCAGCTCTCTCAATAGCATCATGCTCCCTCTCGGAATACTGACTGATCTCGCCAGCAAGCACATCGTAATCATCTCGCTTAAGATACTTAAAAGCTAAATCCTGCAACTTTCCTTTGAACTGATAAATACCAAGTCTTGATGCTATAGGGGCATAAATATCCATAGTCTGTTGAGCAAAAAGCTGCTGCTCTTCTTCGCTTCTATGTTCCAATGTCATCATATTATATAGGCGATCAGCCAGCTTGATGAACACAACTCTAAGGTCACGCGCCATGGCCATAAACATACGCCGCAAGCTCTCGACCTGCACCTCGTAATTGCGCACGCGAATCAAACTAAGCTTCCTTATGTCGGCGACTAACCGATGAATATCGGGACCGAACTGTTTACGAATCTCCTTGAGCGCGTCCTCCTTGTGCAGAACAGTGTCATGGAGTATGCAAGCGACAATCGCCTTGGTATCAGGCTTCAAATCGAGCATTAGATACGCCGTTTGAACAGGGTGATCTATATAAGGCACTCCTTCATATCTCACTTCGTCCATGTGAGCATCTTTGGCAAACTCATAAGCATCATAAATAAGCTTCTCATCGAGATCGGGCATATAAGTCTTAGCCCTCGCAACTACGTCGTCAATTGTGATTTTTCGTAAATTCTCCATGTTATATGGTCGTCGTGGCAGCCCAAGTTTAACAGAAGGTTGTATAAATCACCACGTATTCGAATAGTTTACAACTCCGTATCAACACGACAGATCTCACCTACCTTGTCACCGACAACATAAATCCAATCGTCATGAAGATCACGACCATCATCATCCTTGGGATGATCCTGGCAATAAACAGCATGCAAAGCCTCATGCACGAGGACACGTACTTTGCCACACATATCATAATCCAGAGCACAATCAAGCACATAGATCTCGGTAGGTCTACTGCTGTAATCACACTCATCATACTTATCAACAATCACAAAAGCACATGTGGAATCCGCATAGTCTGAAAACGTAGCATCTTCATAAGTTTCACGATCGGGACAATAGAAATAAGCATCAGATACGACACTTGAAACATCAGAGGCAGAAACAATGTTCATAGGACAATCACTACGATCACCATTCGAACAAACAGACAATAAAACACCCGCTATCTCATCGGTATGATCTGCTATCCAAGAACCGGCACGGTCAAAATCAACCATAGATTCACGCGTACAAGGCAGCTTCATATTCCTTTGCGCAAGAACGGCTGTGGTATTGACAACACATTCACGGGATATATCCGATAAAGCATCGACATTATCGACCGCTCTGGACACAATCTCATGGCCACTATAAGACAGATATGTAGACGCTATCGTCAGCCCGGCAAAGCCCAGACACAGCCTTCTCAGAGATTTGCATTCTTTGGCGTAGTTCCTCTCACTCATATATGACAAACTTACAAAATTAAAGAAGCATACAGTAACCCATACGTAGCGTCATGTCAACATCGCACCCATAGCCCAGGCGATTATTCCAAGTCCTCCTCAACAATGAGCTCAAGATCGCTGCCTCGGATATCAACAACCTGTACACCTTTCACAAGTGCTTCACGGTTGAGAGTAATGTCATCGATTCTAGCATTGAGATACAGAAGAGCACTGTACAAGAGATCATAGAGTTTCTGTCTCGCTTGATAATGCGCCTTTATATCAACCTGCTCTTGCGAGATTTCGACGAAAGAGTTCAAAGCGACAACAGTATCATTTCCATCCTGAGAAGTTAACTGAGCAAAAAACTCATCCTCATAAAGCTGTTTGGTATCCAAGTTGCCATTAAAAGTAGTTTCCAGATCGGCAATTGTGTACTCCAGATCGCCAATGATTTCCTTACCATCCTCATACAAAGCCTCAAGGTCGTAGAGCAGATCATCAACAGCCTCTCCCCTATCCTGATAATTATTCAAGTAGTCATTAACATCAAATTCGAGAGCATTGAGAACTTTTCCATAATGTTCAATCTGATAAGAGAATTCGTCATCGTAAGTCGTCACCACCTCGCCCACATCAACACCTTCCTGCGCACCTGTTTGACCTTCAATACCGAAGTCGACTCCGAGCAATATACCTCCATATAGAGAGGGATCTACCCAGACCTGCCCATCATCGGCGGAATCGGAAGTAGTATCGTCAGTTGTATCAGGGACCTCCACTACGACATCGACATTATCGCTTATATCAGAATCTTCATTACCAATAAATCCAACGAAGAACTTAACCCCGAAGAAGACAATCATAAACAGCACAAAAATCGCAACGATACCGCCACAGCAGAAGTACACATGCTTTCGCGTTAACCCTGCATCCTGCAAAACGTCATCAATCTTACTCGAGAAACTATCAACATCACGAGTAATATCCATCGAATCCTGAAGCTCACCCATAGTACCACCGGCATGAGCGGAAGCCGCGGCATGAACCTCTTTCTGAATTTTCTGCACCCCTATCTCGTCATCGTCCTCATGAGCATCGGAAACCTCAGGCTTCGCGCCATCTTTTTTGTCCTCATCAAGAGAATCGTCTTGATCTAATTTGAATCCGGATTCGTCAGGCATATAAAAATACTATTATCTTCTAGCAATTATACCAGAAAACAGGCTCAGACTCAAGGTACCTAGTCGCATTATA
>Ga0210044_10002259_pt1 | contig 28857 bp, 27 predicted proteins | sample CryGey13umfilter_2_FD_183959 | JGI IMG/M metagenome (GOLD analysis project Ga0210044, IMG submission 183959) | Groundwater microbial communities from aquifer in Utah, USA - Crystal Geyser 4/9/14 3 um filter (SPAdes) (version 2) | ecosystem: Environmental > Aquatic > Deep subsurface >... | reverse complement strand
TAGTGGCTACTTACAAGTCGGGCGTAACTTTTTTGAGAGATTTGAATCGGCTAAACGATACTCTATTATTATTTGACGAAACTCCCACTGCTGACGATACGCCGGAACGAGTTTATGTTTCACTTAAATTGGCAAGTAGCGGGCAAACTGTCTCTTTACCTGTACTTGCAAGCAATATATCGGCATTTGTGGGATATGTTTGTGAATGGCGCAGTACAGGGTTTGGCGTGTAGTCGGTCTAAGAATCAATACTCATCTTTCCCATTTTAGCAATGTGTCGAAATTTGGAATATTGTATTTCTTGTTATCACCTTGCGGGTTCTCGCTTATTATTCCCGCTCTACGCATCCCGTCTATCAGAACAAGCCTCATCAGAAACGGATTTTTCTTCGCAATAGCGAAGACCTGTTTAGCAAAATCTGCTTCCCCCATTCACGTTTGAAGTGCACCACCTAAGGTATTAACCTAGGTGACATGAAAACTTATAAACATTACACAAAAGCAGAAAGGCTAGAGCTCAGCATTCTGCTAAGAAAAGGCTATTCCAAGCGGGATATTGGGATAGTTCTTGGTAGAAGCCATTCAGGTGTTGTTCGTGAAATACAAAAGAACAGTACTAATGGCAAATACGATCCGCATAAGGCTCATCTGAAGTACAAGGCCAAGCGTAGATTCTCCAAGTATCAGGGGATGAAGATTACAGATTGCACTCCTTTGGAGAACTACATTAAGGAATCTCTTCAAAACAGTCTTACACCCGAACAAATAGCCGGGAGAGACTCAGGGAGGTGGACAAACACCTCCCATATGTGAGCCGCCAAGGCATATACAAGTGGTTATACAGTGCGTACTGTCAAGCATATTGCCAATACTTACCAAGTAAACAGTACCGAAAGAGGCGGCGGCGAGGCAAGAAAACCAAACGCGAAATGATTCCCAACAGGGTTAGCATTCATAAGAGACCAAATGCCGCCAATGAAAGACTTGAGTTCGGTCACTTTGAAGCAGATACGGTTGTTTCCGGAAAGAAGTACGGCTCTACATCATTGAATGTGATAGTGGAAAGGAAGTCTCGATTTGTGAAGCTGAGAAAGCTATCGAATTTGAAACCATCTACTACAAACAGAGCCATACTGAGGGGCATGAAGACATTTAGCAAAATCAGATCTCTAACCTTGGACACTGGGATTGAGAACAAGTGGCACGAACGACTAAATCTGCTTATTTTCTTCTGTGACTCCTATGCTTCTTGGCAAAAAGGAGCAGTTGAGAATGTGAATCTGCGTATACGCAGATTCATACCAAAAGGTGCCAATATTGCTGATTATTCCGACAAGCAAATACAAAAAATCGAAGATTGGCTAAACCACACTCCCCGTAAAAGCTTGAATTACAAAACCCCTTATGAAATTATGTACCAAGAAAACCTTCTTATTCACACCACTAGTGGTGCACTTCAGGGCTGAATGTACCAGTGTATTAAAATAGGTCTCCGAAGGTTTTTATTATAACATAAAACATCATGTCTGTATATATGCTGTGACTGCCGACTACCAAGCTCCGCCTCCTCCACCGCCGCCACCGCCGCCTACTCCTCCTCCCGAAAATCCCGAGCCACCGCTATCGCTTGGCATTGATGTCATTGCCGAGTTCATTGTAGATGTGGCGTTTTCCAGGCTTCCTACAAGACTTGCAAGCATAAAGCTGTTTGAGTGCGTCCATGTGTCTGATTCATACCAACTTGGTGGCTCCGTGTATATATCTTGAAACTGTTTTGCCCAATGGTTGGTCTGATTAAAAATCATCGCGTAAGGGAGCAATTTTTCGAAATGCTCTTTCTCATGAAATTTTATTCGATCTTTTTCCGCAGTTTCTATGTAGAGCCTTAGCCCTAGAACTTTCTCGTATAGCCTTTGTCCTTCGTTGGTTTTCTTTGGCATGTACATTCCAAAAACAACGATCAGTATGCCACTTACTATGATGGAAGTGCCCAGTACGAATGCTGCGCTAAAAACGTTGATTAACGGGAATACGAAGAATCCTCCTATGGTTACCAAGACGCCTATAAATGAGTACGTCCGCTTGATAGTTTCCGGTCTTACTTCGAACATTTTTTTCTCCATGGCCGTGTCCATCGCTTTTTTCTTCAAGATAGACAAGTGTGTATAGAATTTACTTTTGAGAGTGGATACTTTTGTGCTTTTTTGGCTTCCGAAAATCCTATGAAGCAGCTCTTCCTCAAAATCTTGCAGCGATTTCTCGTTGTCGGGTTTTAACCTGTGTAGTTTGTAGTCTTTTGAGCCGAAAATACCAAGTTTTTTCTGGTCGATTTCTTCTATTTTGATAAATCCTCTGATTGCCAGGTCGATCAGGACGGCTGAAATATCTCTACTGTCGGCTCTTTCGTCCAGGATTATCGCGACTTCGATAGGCGACATGCCGTGTGGCGGTTCGTACTCCGGGACTATGACTGTAGGCCTTTTGTCTTTTCCGTAGAGTTGCCATTTGCGAAATATGATTAGAAAAACTATTGGAACAATGATGATCGGCCAATAGTCGAGGATCATCCATAGTAGCTCTGATGGTGGCGTGGTATGTCCGAGCGGAAAACTTACAGCGATTGTGAATCCCTGATATGGGCTTAGGGTCTTTGTTGTCTTGAAATCTACGCGGTTTGAGTTGGTTTGAGTGTATGTGCAACTCTGCTCTGTGCTACCTATACTTCCAGCGTAACAGATTGATGTTATTTCGTCATCAACCGTCAATGTTTCAGGCAGTATTATTGTCGTAGTCGCACTCAATATATTTGCTTCCCATGCCGTTCCGATTGCATCCCAGTAGACTTCATTATGGTCTTCGAAAAACAGTAGTCCGTTTGTGACTTCGTAAGTTATGACATATGTGCGTGGTTCTTGTATCAATATATCGGCGTCTCCTATCCGATATTGTATCGCCTCTATCGTTGATATTGTTGAATAGTCATATTTCTCTCCGTCTTCATCCGTTATTGATATTAGTTTGATGCGTAATTTCTCCAGACTTCCATCTTCTTGTGCCATGTATTTCGGTATGATGCGGTAGATTCCATGATGTGCTTCTTCGGAGAAATTGGCGGTAATTGTCTCTGTTATCAGCAGAGTGCTGTCTGTCTGGACCGCTATTTGCGTATTATAAGAATCGATCCACCAGCTTGATGCGAAGGAATAAGGTGCAAATAGCAGAGAGCAGAGAATTGATAGTAGGATCTTTTTCATAGTAGAGGCCAAAGTATTTCGAAAAACGCAAACAACAAAACGAATGACGCTACCGCGCCTGATAATGCCAAAAGAAGTGGCCTTTCTTTTCTGGTCGTAGCAAGTCCTACCAGACTGAATGCTAGACATGGCACCCATATGAATGAGTAGTTGACTAGTTCCGTTTCGGGATAGTTGTCAAAATTCAGGCCATACATAGGTATGAGAAAAGCCGCTACGATGATTAGAATTACGGCGTATAACGGTTTCAATAGAGGGCTTGTTTCACATGGTTCCATTTTGAGTATAGTTAAAAAGCAGGTATATGATACTGCTTTCATTGAGATGGCGCTACTTCTACTTCTCTACCTTGCTTTTGATCATCATCACGCCGACGATTGCGCTGCGTTCGCCTTCTTCCAGCTTCATCGATATGAATTTGATCGTCTCTTTGAGACTCGGGATGCGGTTATGCTCAAGCGCATTCACACGGCGGCGTGTCTTCTCTGTCTCCTCCGCCAGTCTCTCGGCTTGTTTCTCGATCTGTGCAAGCTTGATAAGGTCAGGAAGCACTTCTTGAAAAGCCTTAAGTGATGCGTCTAATTCGCACGATGTTTGGTTGAAACCATACGACAAAACATCTCCTTCCAAGTGTTGTTTGAAAAAAGGAATGTGCACGCTCATTACGTTCTTGGTTTTTACATCTAAGCTTAATTTGGCTGAGTTAAAAGTGAGTGCGCTCTCAAGCATCTTTGGCATTGTCTTTGCCGAGCCAAACAAAAAGCTCTTAAATGCCTTGCCGAGTTTTTCCTCAATATCTCGTCTTATTGTCTTAGCTTCGCGGATGATCTCCATGAATTGTTGCATCAGACCGTCTTGTTTGTCCTTGAGGAGCTTGTGACCGCGCACGGCTGACTTAAGCTGTGTTTTCAGCTTAAGGAGCTCCATTCTCGTTGGTTTGACGTCTAGCTTTGCCATTTATTAGGGTGTAGGGGGTAGGGTATAGGGGATAGGGGATAGGGATTGAGCGTTTCACGCAAGATAGGCTGGGCAGGTGGGCAGATTACTATTCCTCTTCGGAATCTTCTGGTTCTGCCGCTGATTTGCCATCCATATATTTTGCGATGTGATCTTCTTTGACACGTTTTAGTTCTGTCTTTGGCAAGATTCGTAGTAGATCCCATCCAATAGAAAGAGTGTCTTCGATTGTTCTGTCTTCGTACTCGCCTTGTGCTATGAATTTTGACTCAAAGTTGTTTGCAAATTGTAAGAACAGCTTATCAACTTCTTGCAGCGCCGCTTCACCAAGGATGATAGCAAGGTCACGAACTTCAACTCCACGAGCGTAAGCCGCATAAAGCTGCGCGAACATACCTTCGTGATCTTCACGTGTAACTTTTCTGGCTGTTGGAGCAAGACGTGAAAGGGAAGGAAGTACGTTGATACACGGGTAGATGCCTTTTCTGTGATGTTCGCGAGAAAGTACGATCTGTCCCTCTGTAATATAACCTGTAAGATCAGGGATTGGATGAGTGATGTCGTCTTCCGGCATAGTTAGGATAGGGATCTGAGTGATCGATCCTTTGCGTCCTTTGATTCGACCAGCTCGTTCGTACAGTGTAGCAAGGTCAGTGTATAGATAACCTGGGTAACCACGTCGTCCCGGTACCTCTTTTCGAGCTGCAGAAACCTCACGTAGCGCCTCACAATAGTTTGTAAGGTCAGTCATGATAACAAGCACGTGCATATCTTTCTCATAAGCAAGATACTCAGCCGTTGTAAGCGCCATACGTGGAGTCGCAATACGTTCTACTACTGGATTGTCAGCCGTGTTGATAAATAGGACGGCTCTTTCGATAGCTCCGGTTTTTCTAAACTCATCTGTGAAATACTGAGCTTCTTCAAAAGTTACACCCATCGCCGCAAATACTACGGCAAAGTCGCCGCTACCCTCACTTCGTACCTTTGCCTGACGAGCGATCTGTGCCGCAATCTGCGCATGTGGCAGACCTGCCCCTGAGAACACAGGCAGTTTCTGTCCACGTACGAGTGTGTTCAGACAGTCGATTGTAGATATACCTGTCTGGATGAAGTCGTTAGGGTAGTCACGCGAAAAAGGATTCAATGGTGCTCCGTTGATGTCGAGTCTTTTCTCCGGGATAATCTCCGCGCCTCCGTCGATCGGCTTACCTTTTCCATCAAATACGCGTCCTAGCATTTCCTCTGATACAGGAATTTCCAATGTTTTTCCCAGGAACCTGGCTTTTGAGCCTTTTGTTCCGACACCTTGTGTGTTCTCAAACATCTGGACCATAGCCATTCCTTCGTTGGCTTCCAGCACTTTACCGAGGCGAATTTCTCCCGATGGAAGTGTTATCTCACAAAGCTCTTCGTACTTGATGTCATCCACTCCCTCAACCATGATCAGCGGTCCCGCGATCGAGGTAATGGTTTGATATTCTTTTTGCATGTTATTTATTTAGGGTATAGGGGGTAGGGTATAGTGTGATTTAGCTCTCCGTCTCCATCTTTGCAGCTAGTTTCCCGATCTCTTTTTTTATCCTTTCTATTAATTCTGCGTAAGCTTCCAGATTGTCTGCTTTGATCTCTTTGCACTTCGCCACTTCCTGCAAGACTGGCAAGTTGAGAAGTTTTTCAATCTCGAATCCTTCCTTGCTTACCAGAGGTAATGCCTCTTGATATACGCTGATGATTGTCTTTAGCATCCAATACTGTTTCGCTAGAGAAGTGTATGCATCTTCCGGATCAAAAGCGTTTTGAAATAAGAAGTCTTCACGTATAGATTTTGCAGATTCTAGGATAAGCCTCTCCTTGGCTGAAAGTGCATCCATACCTACGAGTTTTACGATCTCTTCCAGTTTCGATTCTTCTTGAAGCAAACTCATACCGGTACCACGAACATCCATATAATCCTCTGCTACAGCTTTTTTTGCGTAGCTTCCAATGTTGTCCAAATATAAAGAGTAGCTGTTTAGCCAGTTGATAGCAGGGAAGTGACGTCTGTAAGCCAGTTTTGCGTCTAGCCCCCAGAATACTTTTGTTACACGCAGTGTGTTCTGAGTCACAGGCTCAGATAAGTCTCCACCCGGAGGAGAAACCGCTCCGATAGCAGTGAGTGAACCCACTCTGTCGTCTGATCCCAGACAGTCGACTATACCAGCTCTTTCGTAGAACTCAGCTGTCCTGGAACCTAGGTAAGCAGGGTAACCCTCCTCACCTGGCATCTCTTCAAGACGTCCAGACATCTCGCGTAGAGCCTCAGCCCAACGCGATGTGGAATCGGCCATAAGAGCTACGTTGTAACCCATATCGCGATAATACTCGGCTATTGTGATACCCGTGTAGACAGAGGCTTCACGAGCCGCTACCGGCATGTTTGAAGTGTTCGCAATAAGGATTGTACGTTTCATCAGAGGTTCGCCTGTGTTTGGATCCTCAAGGTGAGGAAACTCTATAAGTACGTCTGTCATCTCGTTTCCACGTTCACCACAACCGATATAGACGATGATTTGAGCATCGCAATACTTAGCCAGTGATTGTTGCGTGACTGTCTTTCCAGCTCCAAAAGGTCCAGGAATACATCCTGCTCCACCTTTCGTAATAGGGAATAGCGTGTCCAAAACACGTGTTCCTGTGATAAGTGGCTCATTAGGAATTTTTTTGTTTGCAGAAGGCCTTGGTTTCCTAATAGACCACCTTTGCATCATTGTAAGATCGTGCTTTTTGCCGCTGGTGTCTTCTACTACTGCTATAACTTCTTCTACCGTGTGATCTCCCGATTTGATTTCTAAAACTGTTCCTTCCTTCAATGTAGGTGGAACCATTACTTTGTGACGGATTAGGTTTGTCTCTTGTACTTCTCCAAGAACATCTCCTGCAATAACCTTGTCTCCAACGCTAACAGTTGGTTCCAAATTCCATTTTTTCTTCCTGTCTAGCGCAGGGACCTCGATACCACGTGCGATGAAAGCACCTGACTGCGCTTCGATGAGAGGCAATGGTCTCTGGATACCGTCGTAGATTGATTCCAGCAGTCCAGGGCCAAGTTCAACCGACATGGTTGTTCCCGTTGATACTACCGGTTCTCCCGGTCCAACGCCTGAAGTCTCTTCGTAGACCTGTATAGAAACATTATCTCCTTTAATTTCGATAACTTCTCCTATGAGGCCTTTGTCGGAAACACGCATAACCTCGTACATCTTAGCGTGAGGCAGTCCCTTGGCTACGACGAGCGGTCCTGCGACCTTAATGATTGTTCCTTTTTGTTCTGACATGATTATTGAGTTAGTAGTTGTTAGATAGGATTTAGGACTTAGGATTTAGGGTGTAGTGAATGGTGTGTAGTAGTTCTATTTGTCTCCTAGAATGTCGGAGCCGACTGCCTGTTCTACAATTTTGCTTATCCTCTTGAGTCCGAAGCCTGTTGTGCCTTTTGGTCCAGGGATTGGTACTATTGCAGGCATTACAGCTGCAGAAACTTTCTTGTAATCGTCTGCAGGAATTTGCATCGCAAGGTCTTCCACTATGAAGATGATTGCGTAAGCCGGTTTTTCAAACCCCTCTTCTCCAATAGTTTTTTTCGCGAGTTTTTGCAGTGTCTCAATCGCTTGATCTTTGTCCAGCGCCGAATGAGCTTCCAGACCTAGTGCTTTGAAGCCAAGTACAGCGTCTTTTGGACCGATGATTGCTATTTTGTGATGCATTGTTATTTTAGGATTTAGGACTTCGGATTTAGGGATTAGTGAATGGAATGTTTATTTATGGCAGGATTTAGGACTTAGGGATGGAGCGCTTCGCGCGTGTTAGTTCACATATGAGTGTGGGATTTCCTCTCTTATCATCTCTGTGTCGAGTCCATTAAGCTTGCCGACCATTATCATTCTGATGATTTGCGCGTTGAATTCTTTGAGCCACCAGTAGTTAAGTATCGGTTCGATCCCGAATGGAAGGAATCTGGCATCGTTAATCATTTCAAGTACGTCATTTTGCAGCAGCCTTTCCAGCTTTCTGAAAGATCCTGTCTCTTTGTAACTCTCCAGTCCTTTTGCGATAGAGTCTGAGTATGCGCAGAAGCTGAAAGCTGTGTTTACTGCGTCCCAGTCTTCTTTTAGATTGTCGTTAAACTTGTCTAATCTTATAGTTCCTCCTACTGTAAGAGCTTTTTTTAGTACTATTTCCGGGTCTACGTGCTGGTCTTTGCTTCTGCAGAATGCCATTATATTGTGAATGTCTGTTTTCGCTTTCATGAAGCTCTGCAGAAATTTCGAACCTGTTCCCTTTGCAATTTTTTGACGTACTTTAAGGAAAGCACGATCTATGTGCAGATCCACCAATGTTAGACTTCCTGTCTCCTCATAAAGCTCCTTGCTTCTTTGTACTGCTCTCTGTAGGCGAGGTTTCTCATCGCCTTTCATTCTTGGTTGGATGATTTCATCTGCAAAAATGAACTCGGTAAGTGCCGATAACTTGATTTTTCCCCATGGGATAAGAAGTTCTGCTACATCTTCGTATGTTTTTCCTGTTAGTTTAGCTTTTAGCAGGGTCTTCGTGTTATGCGCATCGTATTTGTACCATGCCATGTTAAGTACCCATCTTTCCGGAGTCATATCGCGTAGCAGTTTGCGCGTGTCTGATAGGCCTGCGTCGATTACTTCCTGGAAATCTTCTACCCTCGATACGTCTCCGATATGAGTTGAGTAATCGGTGTCATTCAAAATCCTGTAGGCCTCTTTTGCGTCTTTGGCTCCAAGCATTCTCTCTATGTCGTTTCTGTCCAAGAGCTGATTTGTTAGCACTTGAACTAAGGTGACCGCGTATATGTAATCGTCGTTGTTGATCATTATTAGGATTTAGGACTTAGGGATTAGAGCGTATGGCTAGAATAGAATGTTGGCGACTTTTGTTTCCAGCTCGTCACGTAATTTCTTCTCAATTACTGAATCAAAAGTGAAGTCGTACTCTACTTTGCCTGTTTTCAAAATGAATCCTCCGTGAAACTGACCTTCCTCCGCTATTTTGTACTCTGTTTTGGAGATCACATCTTCTGTTACAGCCTTTTTGCCTTTAGCAGGTATAATCTCGCCTTCTTCAGAGTAAGTTGTAGCTTGTTTTATTAATGCTTCCAGGTATTTTTTGTAGTCTGGAGATTTTGCCAACCTAGATAGCGTATCTACGAATACGCTGTCTAGGATCTCGCGTTTTTTCGACAGTATATTCTTGCGTCTTTCTGTATTCGCAAGCATTTCCGCTCTCGCTTTTACACGACCTGTTGCCTCCTCCGCTTTTTTCTCGATAACTTTGACAGCTTCCTCCCTCTTCGCTTTGTATTGTTTCTCCATAGCCTGTAAATCTTCAGCAAATTTCTTCTCAAGATCTTTGAGTTTCTTGTCTCCAATCTTTTCTATTTCTTTAATGAGATCTTGTAGAGGCATGTTGTTTAGGATTTAGGATTTAGGACGTAGGAGGTAGGGATGGAGCGCTTCCGCGCAGATTGTTTTACTCCTTGCAACCCCGTAGGAAACCAAAGTTCCATCGGGGTTACAGGCAAAAAACTTATGATACCTTGATTCCGAAGATAAGAAGTACGCTGACTAAGAGACCTAGAACCGCGTATGTTTCTACCATCGCTGACATGATTACCGCTTTACCTGCGTTAGCCGGGTTTTTAGCAATAACCTTCAAACCTGTTGCAGAAACTTTTCCTTGCTGAATTCCTGAGAACAGAGAAGCCAATCCTACAGGAAGGCTTGCTGCTAGGAATTGTAGTCCGGTCTGTGTGCTGATTACAACTACCTCGTCTCCTAGGAGACCGACCTGCATAAGAATAAGCAGTGCGCCTAGAAATCCGTAGATTCCTTGCGTACCTGGCAATGCTTGCATAAGAAGGATTTTACCGAAAAGCTCTGGCTTCTCAGTAGTGACTCCTGCTCCTGCTTGTCCAGCGAGACCTACTCCTATACTTGAGCCGATTCCGCCGCATACGGCTGCTATTGCAGCTCCGAAGACCGCTAGTGCTAGACCTGTTTCCATGCGATATGGGGTTAATTTGTTATTAGAGGGTGTAGGGGATAGGGTGTAGGGGATAGTGATTGAGCCCCTAGTCCTTTAAGTGTGTGTACTTGCATTCTCTCGTAAATGGCTCGAAATCTTTTCCTCCTCCTTCCATGAACTTGCCGAAGAACTCTACGAATTGCAAACGACTTGAGTGTATGAACGCCCCCAGTGTTGATAGTGCAATGTTCAAGCTATGTCCAAGTATAATTACTATTATTCCTATAATGAATCCTACATATGGAACCAAATCGACCATGATGCCTGCGATAGTGTTCATCGCGAAAGCTATAATTCCTGTTCCGAGTCCAAGCGCCATCAAACGTGAATACGAGAGTACGTCCGAGAAATATCCCACTACGTTGTAGAGCGACAGCACCCCAAGTCCCAGTTTTCCAACGATGCTCTTGCTTTTGCGTCCTTGGGTTAGTACCAGTGCAATTGTAAGCCCCAGAGCGATGTTCTTAGACAGTCTCGCATATGGTGTTAATGATTCGATCATTCCAGTTGCTCCCAGGCTAAGAAGAGAAACAAGGAATATGATCCATAAGAAACTGTCCAGCATGGCGTCCATTATTGCGCCGTCTTTGATTTTCCAATATCCGTCAATCATTAGTCCAACCAGTACCTGTATTATCCCTAGCGCGAAAGCTAATCCCAAAAAGATTATAGCTCCAGATCCGACCGGGTTGATTAATTGTCCTTTGAATCCAAGTACCTCCTCTCCATTTGCTCCTGGGACCATCTTTGTAAGGAATGAAGGAGCTTGTTCAGGGGTGAGGCCGAACCATCCTCCGAATATTATTCCGGCTACGAAGGTAACAAGTCCTCCCCACATGAGAAGTCTTATTAGCCCTTTGCTTTCCTCCGGTATCTTGAGGAATTTCAGCGCTATGAATGTTAATGAGAACAGGATGAATCCGTATCCGGAATCAGATAGACATAGTCCGAAGAATATAATGAAAAAAGCTGCCAATAACGGGGTCGGATCTATCTCTGTAGGCAGAGGCAATCCGTAAATTCTTGTGACTGATTCGAACATCTTCATAAATCCTTTGTTGCGTAGAGCTACAGGCGCTTCTTCTCCTTCCTCTGGAGCTACTTCAACTATTGCTACGCCTTCCGCTCTCTCCTTGATATCCCCTTTTAATGCCTTAAGAGCTCCTTTTTTTGCCCATCCGGTTAGGACGAAAGTGTATTCCGTTTCGCCTGTTAGATTCTTTCTCTCTTCGCGGACAAATTGCCATAGGTAGTAGTCGTGTACTACCTTCAAGCTGTCTAAGTTTTTTGCTAATTCGGCCAGCTCTTTCTCTGTTTTGTTGAGCTGGTGAGTTAGCTCGGTAGACTCTTTCTTGATAGCATGTAGATGCTGTTTTACGCTTCCTTCCGCGGTTTTCAGCTCAGCTTCTTGCACTCGGTATTCCGACATTAGGCCGCTTATCTGATCTGCATCTGCAAGTAAATATATAAGTGAAAAATAAGCTTTTGATTGATCTTCCGAGACAGTGTGGAAGTCTATATTGAGTCCAAGGTCTGAAAGTGATTTCTGGAATTTTTCGTAATCCAGTTTGCCGATAACTCCAAGTGTTAATTTGGAAGTTCTGGTTACGTGAGGCGTGTCCAAATGAACCGATAGATTCTTCCAAGGTTCCAATGCCTTCTCGTCTTGCTGGATCTCTGTCAGCCTATTCTTTGTTCCGACCATTTCTTCTTCAAGTCTTTGTGCTTGTTTGATCGCTTCTTCATAATTGAAAGTTTTTGCAATCGACTCCATGTTTGTCGCATTCAATATGATGGGCGACGGCAATATGCTGTTTTTCTCGTAATTTGATAGTAATTTGATAGCAAAATCCAGATTCGCAAGCTTTAGTTCGAGATCGTGATCGTGCTTTGTAGCTGAGTTGATCCTGCTAGTAATGTCCGCACTTAATTCCTTTACTTCCATTACATTCCTCTCCTGCAAGAAAGTCATAGCTTTTTCTAGCTGCTCTCTTAGGCCGATAACCTGAATTTTCTGCATTGGTATGACGGACACGGTGAGAAATTAGTGGGTAGTATTTATTTCGTAGACTGCTCGAAAGCTTTTATAACCAAATCCATAGCTTCTTTCTTGGAAGTTTCCGCTTTGTCTGCCAGTGTGATGACCTCTCTGTCTGCTGCTGCTAATTTTGTTTTTAAGTCTGCTTGTGCGTCTGCTTTTGCTTTCTCTATCTTCTTATTACCTGCCGAACGTGCTTCCTCTTCTGCTGCTTTCAGAGCGGCCTTTTCCTTCTCTCCCGCTTTTTCGAGCTCTTTTCGGTTCTCATCTTCCTTCTTTGCCAATTGCTGACGTGTCTTCTCCTCTGATTTTTGTATCAACATTAATGGATCATCGTGCGTAGTAGTATCTTTTGTAGTCATGTTGTTAATAGGGTGTAGGGGATAGGGTGTAGTAGGCAGTGAGCTTTTCGTGAAAAAGGATACAATGAACCTTTGTATCCTGTAATTTTAGCTTGAGAGATTTTAAGTTTGGGCTGAAAAAAAGTCAATGGGAAAAGATTTTGAATTTCCTTGTGTGTAAGCCAGTTTTATGGGGTTCTGTCATTGTTTTGACGCAGAAATCGCGGACTAGTTTGCCTTCACGACATCCATGAGCTTCTTGATGATTTGTGAACTCTCAGCCCTGTTTATCGGCCTGTCAGGCTCAAAAGTTTCCATGTCTCCGTTCTCGTTAACAATCTTGTAGTAATTTGCGTTCCATACAGGATTGTAATACCACGCTCCTTCTTCTATGTCGGTATAAGTGAGAGGACTAGTTCTGACGGATATGCCATCTTCTTTCTCTGCCAATGCTAATGCCCTGGAAACCATTGTTATCGCTTCTGCTCTGGTTATCGGGTCTCCCGGTTTGAACGTGTTGTCTCCATATCCCTCAACTATGCCAAGTTCTTTTGCCGTGTATATATAGTTGCCGTACCACTCCCAGTAATTCGCGTCTTCGAATTCTCCCCATGATGCACATTCCCATGTTGATGGGCATGTATCCTCAAAATATCCTTCTTCGTAAAGCGATTTCATTAGAATCGTGATGAATTCAGCTCGAGTTATATCATTTCCCGGCTGGAACGTGCCGTCTGGGTATCCGTTGATTACACCTTCGGTTGTCAGGTAATATACGTTGTCGCCATACCATTCATCTACCTCTACGTCCTCAAACTCTTTGTGGGAATTAGAGAAAACTTCGTAGCTGCCTGAGACTTCAGTGTCTGCTTCGTCGAAGTAAGCTTCTATATCCATTAGTCCCGCAAGGTCGAGTCTTATTTCTGTGTCGCTGCTTGAATAGTCGTTTGTCGATAATGACGATACAAACATTGCGTCGAATAGAGACATGAAATCGTCTATGGAGTCTTTGGCGCTCTGGAAGTCAGATACTTCTTCTCCTGCCGCGTCTTCCAATTCGTCAAACAGGTCTTTGATGTACGATCCTATGTTGCCGATGTTGAAATATGAAATGTTTGTAGCGAGGGCTTGTGTGTCTGTAAACATTTCGTCAAAGGTGTCGTCTGTTAGTAGTCCTTGGTTGTAGTCCTCCTCGATATCCGAGTTGGTTGATACCATCAATATGTCATCTTCTGTTATCCCTATTGTGATGTCTATATCAAAATAGTTCTCCGGCATGTAGATAGCGTATGGATTCTCGGACTGCTTTTGGCTGATATCGATGTGGAATGTCGTTGCTGTTCCTCCCAGCATCTCTTCTTCGCTTTTTGTAATCTCAACCTCCATTTCTCCCTCTGCGGCTGTAAAAGTGTCTCCTTCTGCCTCCGTCAAACCCCATATGTAGTCTACAAGCTTATCTACAGTCACTTCGGCTTTTGCCTTAGTGTTTGTGACGTCAGCCATGATTGTCATTGTGGGGAAAGTCTCTCCACTGTCTTGAATGAGCATTCCTATTCCTTGATCCAAAATGCCAAGGATGTCTGAGTCCAGACTTATTGATGTTTCCGACTCCAGCGCGCTGTCAAAGTCGCTTAGATCCGACTCTATCAAAGATGATGAACTCTCGAGCGTATTCCATGTCTTCGCCAAGTTGAACATCTCGGAGTAGAATATCGGGTTTTGTGACGGCATGAAATTGTAAATGTCAGGTACCGCGTTCGTGTCTGAATAGTCTATTCCCAGTGCCGATAGGATGTTCTCATCGTTTGATGAGTATGTTTGCATCTTGAACCCATTAGATGTTTGCTTGATAGACATCCCGTATGCGCCTATCGCGTCTGCAATTTCGAGTTCTTCTTCCTCTGCCAAGTATGTGTCGAATACGTAATTCATGTCTATGTATAAGTTCCATAAGTCGCCTGACAGGAACTCGTTTTCTACTTCTTGATAATATGAATTACTACTCAAAGTTGACTCTGATGTAAGAAGCTCTTCAAGTCCTTCTTGGTAGTCTTCTACGATCACCAAATACCCATCTTGGTAAGTGAAATATGCTGATGGTGATGACGGAATCATTCTGTCCTCGTCGGAGCTTGGGTCAAAGTAATACATCTCATATCCTGTATCTGTCTCCGCTGCCGTTAATCCCTCTCCAATGAGACTGTTTAGATCGCTGTAATCTTCGCTAGTCATCTCTACTACAAAAAACAATGTCGCAATGCCAGACTGCATAGGAAATGCGCCTATTGATATCTCGGATGCAGCTATACTGTTTTCCAAGAATGATGCTACAGGTCCGTCTGTGCTTTCGGAATAACTCGTGATATCGCTTGCGATTCCGTTACTTAATAAGTTTAGCAAATATGTCTCATATAGACTTGAGATATTACTGTCTCCTTCCGAAGGAGCCAGGGTTGTTAGGAATATCGTGTCTGTAGGCAGTATTGTTGCAGCTTGATTTGCAGATGTACTAGCCGAAGATACGAAGCTTGAAATGCTAACAATAGTGATAGCGCTTACTAGAGCTGAAATCAGTTTTTTGTGGTTTGTCATTGTTTATATGGTTATGCGACTGTCTAATAGTATCGTTTTTTGTGCCGTTTTGGCAATTTTTTTAATTTTTAAGCCCGTTATGGGGAGTGCGTACTCTTTGAAAGCGTTGAAATCTTCAGGCTCCTTGAAAGGTGTCGTTCCCGGTGGTGGAAATGGGAGCTTGTAGATTATTAAAGTTTTTAGATTCGTGATTCCGGCCTCCATCGAAAGGAGTCTCCAGAAATCGTAAGTTCCTACTAGCACTGTATTTTCTGGATCTTTTGTACTTTTCACCCTTATTTTCCCTATTCCACCAGAAGCGCCTTGTGCCATAACGGCAATACCTTTTTCTTTGAATGGCAAAGCCAGTTTGTGATGAATCATGCCTGCCGCTTTTTGCGAATTTGCCAGTATGAAAACAGGCTTTTCGATCCGGTCGAGATTTTGCAGTAAATAATTGTCTGCATTCGTTGTGAAGAGAGGATCTTTTGCCGGTGGCATATCGACATTCTCTGTGTCTATATAGGAGTTGTCTGTCTCGACGCGGAAGTCTTCCGGCAGGCAAAGCAGTTTTTTCAAATATGTTCCTGCCGGAGATTCTCCCTTGTATGTTATCGCTGTTCCAATTAAGGAGAGGGTGCTTGGTATCGGCCAAATCTTCTCGGCTAACATGGTCCCTATATTGAGCGGTGTGATTTTCAATATAGGTGATCCATCCATAGCTAGCATGATCTCGATTCTTAGGTTCTGAGATCCGTTTTTACTCTTCTCCAGAAATCTTAGCATGCTGCTCTCTTCGGAATTATCTTCTGCCTCTTCTGCAATTTTTGTTGCTAAGTCGGATATTTTTTGCCATTCCATAGTCGCGAAATGATATGGACACAGTTCTAGTGCGAAGCTCTGCCCATGTTTCTCGTACATCATCCCAATGTAGCCAAAAAGTATAGCTATTCGATCTTTTATTCCCTCAGACAAAGACGAATCTGCAAAGCGTCTTTCCGAATAGTGCATTGTAAAAGCCCTTTGTACGTTGTTATGGAATTCGTCTATGTCGTCTATGATGAGGTTGGCGTCTGACATGTCCAACTGTTCCGATTTGGCAAGGCGTGCCAGCGTTTGGTGAGTCAGAATGATCGGATTAGCGACTTTTAGTGTTTTGATGATGTCCTGCGGATAGCTCGTATAACAGTAATCGAACCATAGATTTTTGATGTTGCTTGGGAATGAGACCTCTGTAGATGATAGTTGGTAGTTGGCAGATCGTAGTAGTGGCAGGATTTTCAGTGCGAATACGGTCTCCTCGGGTGACAAGCTTTCTTTGTCTGTCAGTTGTCTAAAGAGGTTGCGATCCAGATATTGACTTGGATTTAGTATTGTAAGGTTTTTTTCGCCAGTTACTGCTATGATCGTTTTTTTGCCTGAGTTTTCCGGTATGATTTGCTCTATTTCGTGCGGAGCTACCTCCTGCAACGTGTTTGGCTTGACCTCGCATTTAGCAGCTTCTTTTGCAGCTTGTTTCGTCTGTTCGTCATATGCAACTATCTGCGTATTATGATTCCTGATTGCGTATTTGAATATATCTTTCCATGGAGATAGTGATTTCTCGATTATATCACTTAGCTCTTCCGAACTATTTTTTGCGAAATAGATATCTAGAAGTTTGAACATGACTTCTATATTGTCTTTTACGTCTTTTAACGCTCTATGTTGTCCCGGTTTTGACATCCCGAGTTTCTCTGCAACTATTTCCAGGCTGTAAGACTCTGCTTTTGGTATCGCGATATGGGCGATGTCCATTGAGTCCAGTCGCACGTTAGGCAGATTAAGGCCGTTACTTTCGAGGAACGATATATCAAAGCCGATATTATGACCCATAATAGGGTACTCTTTTATAAAAGCTATTAAGTCTGCTCTTATATCGTCCATTGTCGGCGCGTTGCCAGTATCTTGATCTGTGATTCCCGTCAGGTTTGTAATTACATGAGGAATCGGCACGCCTGGATTTATAAAAGTCTCGAACTCCGCTTCGATCTTGCGAGTTTCCAGATTTACCAATGCGGCTCCGATCTCTATGATCTTGTCATTCTCCGGATGGAATCCGGTCGTCTCTATGTCCAGGGCTATTATGTGCATTAGCGACTAGCGAGTAAGAGTTAAGAAGTAGTGAGTAGACTGTAGTATAGATGTCGAGAGTTACATTCGGTAGTTTGCTTCTCTGTTTTGGCTTGATAGCCGGTAAGTCTTGTGTTATTTATTGCTGCCTTAGAGGCATTCATTATGAGTACTCCTTCTCTAAATAGCGTAAAACGGTTTGTCGGTCGCGACCCGGTGAGTAGCGCGCTTGCTCTGCTTGCCGGAGGTTATGTTGGCCAAAACTTCTATCGGCGCGTGGGATGCCTTTGCTGACCGCGTAACTATCTCGTCTGACGAGAAGTTACCGGGTATTACGTGGACCCTACTGCCTTGCCTGCCTATTTTGATAGTTTTGAAAAGACAGAGGGTGTGATACGCGATAATGCCGCGTCCAGACTTCGTGAGGCGACAGGTTCTAAATGTGAGTGCGTCCTGTTAGAAACTTCTTCCGGAACCGACGACCCAACTACTGTTGGTTGTCCATCAATGGATGGGCTTCTTGTGTCGCAATCTGCCGGTGCCGGGTTCATTGCAGGTGATATCTACGCGACGGGATTTGCAGTTTGGCGGTGCTTGAGTGGCATCAATACATACGCAGTTACTGTAGACACATTCTGTCTTGATCCGCGTTCTTCCGATAGTTGGGAAGAAGTTATTATCAGGGAAGGTTGGTCTTCTGACCTTATATTGTCGGAGTAGATCGTATCTCGTCTAGCAAATCCAATAATTCGACTGCGATTCTGCAGACAGCGGCTCTTGTTATAGAGTCTCCACCTCCGAAATCACCATTGTCATATCCGGCAATTACATCGCCGGTATAAAGCGTCATTACGTACTCATAGTACCAATCTTCCGTCGTCATGTCTCCGAATGGGTTTTCCCAGTTGTCTGCATCTCCTACAAAGACTTGTGCGTTGATCATCTCGCTGACTCCTGATGCTGCCATCAATATTTTTGCCGCTTCGGCTCTGTTGACATATCCTCCCGGATTGAATGTTCCGTCAGGATATCCGTTTATGATGCCGTAGTGGTATGCTGATTTTACATAGTCTTCGTACCATGTGCCTTCTTCGACGTCTGTTAGTACGCCATCTTCCAATTCTATTGTGCTTGAATCCAGTACTTCGTATCCAAAAGTCTCCATAGCTATCTTTGTGATAGCAGATCTTGTTATGTAGTCTCCAGGTCCGAATAAGTCTGTTCCGTCGTATCCACTTACTACGCCAGCTTCTGCGAGTCTCATTACGTAATCTTCGTACCACGATCCCGTTTCGACGTCGGAAAAGGTGATTTCTGTTGCAGTATCTTCATCCTCTGGCGTGTCATTGTCACCTCCACTGATTTCTTCTATTTCGACTGTTACAGATGAACTCATATTGCTTGAGTTGTCCATTGCGGATAAGTAGAATTTGTTTGTGTCGTTTTGCTGCAAAGTGACTTCGACAGAGAATATTCCATCTGTGCCTACCGCCGCCGATGTGTTGTCGTCACCGGAGACAACTATCGTTGATCCCGCTTCGGCAGTTCCTGTTATATCTATAGTGTCGGCGTCGACAGGGGAGGCAACGTCATCGATGTCCGGTGTACCTGGCGCTGTTCTATCTACGCCGTACGTTGCTTCGTAGGCTGCCGCTTGTTCACTGCTTTCGACTACTGTTACCAAGACGGATTCCGATGCGGTTCCATCTGCTCCGGATGCAGTTATAGTGAAATTATTTGTTGCTTCCTGAGTCAGCGTGACGACTTTTTCCCAATATCCGTCATCGTCTGCATATGTTGGAGATAGCTCAAATGTCCCGCCACTTATTGTGATTTTCGCTCCCGCTTCGGAGGTTCCGGTAATCATGAGTTTTTCTGCGTCCACAGGTGAATGGACGTCATTTACCATTGGCTTCTCTGTAGCTCCCGCCTGCAAAGCCATTGTACTAATGACAAGAATACTTGCTGCGAGCAGTGTCAGTAAGACACCGAGTGTTGTTTTGTTTTTCATTTTTGTGTGAGTTAGCGAGTAGGCTGTAAGAGGTAGTTAGTAGTAGGTAGTTTGTGGAGTTTCGCTGTCGCGAAATACTTATCTATAGTAGCTCTATGAATCGGTCGAATACGAAGCTGGTGTCTGTTGGTCCCGGGGTTGCTTCCGGATGGAATTGGACTGACAGGAATGGATGTTTTTTGTGTTTCAGGCCTTCGACGGTATTGTCGTTCTGGTTTTTGAACCATACGGACCAGTCTTTTGGGATAGTCTTTTCGTCTATTGCGAAGCCGTGGTTTTGACTCGTAATGTAGCATCTCCCCGTTTCCATGTCTGTGCATGGTTGATTTTGCGCTCTGTGACCGTACTTGAGTTTGTATGTTTTGGCTCCTGCGGCAATTCCCATGATCTGGCTGCCCAAGCAGATTCCGCATGTTGGGATCTTCCTTTCGAAGCACTTGCGCATAGTGTTATGCGTCTCTTGTGGCAGCATCGGGTCGCCGGGTCCGTTAGAGAAAAATATTCCGTCGAATTTGGTCTTTAGCTCGAACGGATCTTGGTCCCATGGAATTCTCGTTACTGTGATGTCTCTTTTTAGAAAATCACGGATTATGTTCGCTTTGCAGCCAGTGTCTACGATTGAGATGTGCTTTTGTCCTCTTTTGTAAGCAATTATCTCTTTTGTCGCCACTTCGTCGGCTAAGTTTGTTGTGTCGGGAGATATGACTTCTCCGTAGGTCGGATTTTTTGTCATTACTCGTCCCAGCATAGTGCCTTTTTCGCGGATTTTTTGGGTTAGGGCTCGCGTATCTACTCCCGATATCGCGGGTATGCCATGCCTTATGAGCCATGAGCCCAGGCTCTCTTTCGCATTCCAGTGGCTAAAATCATCAGAGTATTCCGATACGATGAGTGCGCGTATGTGAGGTTTCTCGCTTTCGAAATTTGCCTGTAGACCGTCTTGATCCGTTGTCTCTTCCGGGACCCCGTAATTTCCAATTAGAGGGTATGTCAAAACAAGAATTTGTCCTCTATACGACGGATCCGTAAGGCTCTCCGGATACCCTACCATACTTGTATTGAATACGACTTCTCCTTCCGTATCCGTGTGCGCTCCAAAAGATTGGCCGGTTATGATGCTTCCGTCCTCCAATGCTAGTGATATCCGATCTTCCATTTCCTGTTTAGGTTTTTTAGTACGTTTTTTACATTTTAGCCTCAGATTACGATATTGCAATTCGCACTTGCGATTTTTAGGTGTTTTTTTGTTCTTGTGTTAAATTTACAGAGGCGCGGGATATAACTTACGGATTATGTTTGGCAAAGGCTCAAATCTTCTCAGTTCAAAAGATCTATCTCATGATGATCTAATAGGGATATTCGAAGAGGCTGAGAAGCTTCTCCCCGTAGCACGGAAGCAGGAGGCTTCCGATATTATGAAAGGCAAGGTTCTCGCTACTCTTTTTTATGAGCCTTCCACGAGGACGAGGTTTAGTTTTGAGACAGCGATGTTGCGTCTAGGCGGGGCTATCATAAGTAATGCTCAGATGGAAGAGACCTCTTCCGTTAAAAAAGGAGAGAGTTTGTACGATACTGGAAAAGTCGTGTCTAAGTTCGCCGATGTGATCGTGATGAGGCATCCCAAGTCGGGATCTGTCGCTCAGTTGGCTGAAGGTTCGGAGGTCCCTGTTATTAACGCGGGAGATGGTCCAAACGATCATCCTACACAAGGACTCTTGGATGTTTTTACGATATGGCGTGAGTTTGGCGGAATAGAAGGTCTAACTATTGGTATGGTTGGGGATCTTAAGTATGGGCGTGTGCCTCATGCGCAGTGCGAACTCCTCAAGCATTTTGCAGGTCTTAAGTTTGTTTTTGTGTCGCCTCGGGAGCTTTCCATGCCTCGAGAGATTGTTGACGATCTTAGGTCTGCTGGGCATGAAGTTGTCGAGACCGAGGATCTTGACTCTGTCCTGTGCGAGCTTCAAGTTATTGCTCATACTCGTATTCAGCGCGAGCGATTTGAGTCCGAGGAAGAGTACAGGAAGTACAAAGGTGTGTATGTTTTTGGCAAAGATCAAATGGCGAGATGCAGAGAGGATATGATTTTGATGCATCCGCTCCCTCGAGTTGACGAGTTGTCTCCCGAGGTTGATGATGATCCCAGGTCAAAGTATTTCGAGCAGGTGACCAACGGTGTTGCCGTTAGGATGGCGCTGCTGAAGCTGGTAGCCAGCGGAGAGTAGGGAGTAGCAATTTATATATTATGTTACCATGAATAAGCTTCTTCTCAGAAACGGGACGATTGTAAGCTCGCAAGGTAAAAAAAAGGCCGATGTTCTTTGTGAAAATGGTAAGATTGTAAAAGTCGATGAGGATATTACTGTGACCGATGATATGACTGTGATTGATTGTGAAGATCAGTTTGTGATACCTGGTGTGATCGATACCCATGTCCATTTGCGCGAGCCGGGTGGTGAGGCGAAAGAGGATTTTATAACAGGTTCGAAGGCTGCTTCTCGAGGTGGCGTTACAACCATACTGGATATGCCTAATAACACGCCCGTTACAGATCGTGTTTCAAGGCTTGATGCCAAGTACGATCTTGCTGACGGAAAGATGGTTGTTAATTACGGGTTTTACATAGCGGCTACCGGTGATAATTTGGAGGAACTGAAAAAAGCTGATCGCGCATGTGGTGTTAAGCTTTTTATGGGTAAATCGACTGGCGACATTGCTGTTACTGATGGACTTGATGAGGTTTTTGAGTTTTGTGTTGATAAACCGCTTGTCGTGCATGCGGAAGATGAGGCAAGAATCGAGGCTAGAAAACGCGAGTTTGCGAATATCAACGATCCTTCCGTTCACTCTTTGATTCGTGATGATGAGTCGGCGTATTTGGCGGTAAAGACAGCTCTTCATTTGGCTAAAAAGTATGGAACTAAGCTTCATATCGCACATATGAGTACTGCTAAAGAGGTAGACTCTTTGAGGAAATTTCATGGAGGCAATGTGACTTCTGAGGTTGCGACTCATCACTTGTTTTTGACCACTGATGCATATAGCGATCTGGGAACTCTTGTTCAGATGAATCCTCCTTTACGCGAGGTCGGCGACAAGGATGCGCTTTGGGATGCTCTGAATGACGGCATTATTGATACGATTGTTACCGATCATGCTCCTCATACTCTCTCCGAGAAAAAGAGGCCTTACAGAGAGGCTCCATCAGGGGTTCCCGGGCTTGAGACTTTGCTTCCGCTTATGCTTACTTCCGTTAATCATGGGGATTTGAGTTTTGAGAAATGCGTCGAGACAATGTGTGAAAAACCGGCAGAGATTTTTGGTCTTGCGAAGAAAGGTCGTATCGAAGAAGGGTACGATGCTGACTTGACGCTTGTTGATATGAGCAGAGAGGAGATTGTCGGCGAAAAAGGTTATCAGTCTAAATGCGGCTGGTCACCTTATGACGGGTGGAAGCTAATCGGGTGGCCTGTTGCTACGATCGTTAATGGTGAGGTCGTTTTCCGGGGTGGAGCTGTCCATGAAAAATTTGTTGGTAAGCCTGTTTTCTGATAAAGTTCTTGGGGTCTAATCATTATATATCATGAACACATCGATAGATTTCTGCGGCGCGAAATTCCCGAATCCGACTGTACTTGCTTCAGGGATTTTGGGTGTTATTGGGGACTCGCTTAAGAATGTTGCCGAGATAGGTGCTGGTGGCGTGACTTCCAAGTCCGTTTGGCTTGAGCGTCATGAGGGACATAAGAATCCTACGATGATGGGCAGTGAGCATTTTTATATTAACGCTGTCGGCCTGCCTGATGGCGGTATTGATAAAGCCCGTGAAGAGCTTGGCAAATACCTTGAGTGGAAGAATTCTCAACCTGAGGGTAAAAGAGTGCCACTGATTGGAAATATCGTTGCCGGAACGATCGCTGATTTTGAGAACATAGCAGGTCAGATGGCCGAGATCGGCCCTGATATTATTGAAGTGAATATAAGCTGTCCTAATGTTGAGGATGAGTTCGGACGGCCTTTTGCTTGTGTCACAGCCGATGCTGCCGAAGTTACTCGTATTGTGAAGAGCGTTTCTAAGAATATACCTGTTGCGATTAAGTTGTCGCCGAATGTTGCGAATATAGGCGAGATCGCGGCGGCTTGCGAGAAACAAGGTGCTGATGCGATTACTGCTGTTAATACTTTTGGCCCAGGCATGGTGATTGATATAGACACAGCTGAGCCGATTTTGGCTAACAAAGTTGGTGGCGTGAGCGGTCCCGGCATTAAGCCTCTTGCTGTGAAGCGGGTTTGGGATGTTGCGCAGGCTGTTTCTATACCTGTTATAGGTATGGGTGGTGTCCTCACTGGGCGAGACGTTATCGAGTTTATGATGGCCGGTGCGAGCTTGGTTGGAATCGGCGCAGGTGTTTTCTATCGTGGGTCTGAGATCTTCTCCGATGTTATGCTTGAAGTTGAAGAGTGGATGAAGGAGAACGGCGTTAAGGATTTGTCCGAGGTTATAGGGAAGGCTGTGAAATATGGGATAGGGTGTAGGGGATAGGGTAGCTAATTAAAATCTTATGAAAAACGACATTCCGAAAGTTCTAAAAATTGCTGAAGTACGAGACGAGAATCCTACTGTTAAGACTTACGTTTTTCGCTCTTATGATCTTGGTGCAAAGCCAGGTCAGTTCGTGAATCTTTGGATGCCGAGAGTTGATGAAAAGCCTTTTTCTGTGTCTTATTGTGACAAGGACGAATTTTGGCTGACTATTGCGGCAGTCGGAGACTTCACCAGGAAATTGCGTGATGAGTTCTCCGTAGGTGATAAGCTCGGTGTGCGTGGACCTTATGGAAAGGGTTACACAATCCCGGAAGGCAAGAAAATTGCTCTATTAGCTGGAGGATATGGAGCCGCGCCACTCTATTTTGTTGCGCAGGAAGCCGTAAAAAAAGGATGCACAGTTGAGTTCATAGTCGGTGCGCGTAACAAAGACCTGCTCTTGTATTTGGATAGAATTGATCAGGCGGAAGGTATGAATTTGTATATTGCTACAGATGATGGATCTAGTGGTGAGCAAGGTTATAATACCCAAATACTTGAACGTCTTATCGGGGATGTCGACATTGTTATGACTTGTGGCCCCGAGATCATGATGAGAGCCGCAATGGATATTTGCGATAAAGCCGGTAAGCCGATAGAGGTCTCAATTGAGAGATATATGAAGTGTGGATCAGGAGTGTGTGGCAATTGCTGTGTTGATGGTCTCGGTGTTCCTGTGTGTACGAAGGGACCAGTTATGCTTGGATCCGAGGCTCGTAAAATCAAAGGATTGGCGGAGTTCCACAGGGATAACGTGGGGTTCAAGGTGGTGTGGTAAGGAAAAGACTTGACAAGGATGCGGTTTCGGCTTAGAATTCGCTTCTATTTGTTAATTCAATTGAGCATGACTCCTAGTAAATCTGAATCAGTTCGTGGTATGTCCACTGCGCGTGCTGCTCTAGCCTCTATTGCCGTAATGTTAGCTACTCCTGGTTGTAAGAGTGGTAATGATATCGATACTCATTCTACAAGCGTCACCGCTGCTACTATGGCTGCAACACCTGATTGTACCGAGAGAGATATGACCGGACAGTTTTCGCCTATTTCTATCGCTGCGCCTGAGGTGCTTCGTTATAGAGATGGTTCGTCCAAGGCGGTTGATCTTCCAAACGAGACGGATGGCGAGACTCTTACGGTTTATTACCGTACTAATTCCGACACGTTGCAGAGTCCCGATCTTGCTGATATTGCCGCTTTTCGTGAGCAACATAGGGGTGCCACCTCCTGGGTGCTGGAAGGCTTTGCCGATTCCAGGGGAACCGAGAAAGCTAATGTCGAATTAGCGGGTAAGAGGGTGGAAGGTGTAGCTGGGCGATTGACTTCGAAGGGTATCTCTAGTTCTTCCATTACCACTGTTTCTAATGGAGAGATGATGGCTGAAGGGCGTACTGTTGCCGAAATGGCTCCAGATCGAAGAGTGACTCTTCGTCCTCAGTACTTTAGCTGTCCTCAGGAGCTTACGCCGGAAGCACGTGTTATCGTTGAGGGTCTTGAGGAAATGATGCCTATCGAGCACCTTCTTATGGATCTTAGCGGGTCAATGAGAGAGGAGCTTCCTGTTGTCAGAGGTTTTGATACAAAAGATGCGGAAATCAGCGGGTTTAATTCTTGTGCAGGTGTTGCAGATCTTGATGATTTGCAACAGGCTGAAGTTTGTGGTGAAACGCCTCTTTGGAGTTCGATTTTAGAGGTTCTTAACGCTGAGAATATAGATGGGCTGACAGTTGTAACTGACGGAAAAAACAACAGAGGAACAGCTACAGCTTCTCAGGTTATTGCTCTTGCCAAGAAGAAAGGCGTCAAGATCGACATTGTAGCCGCTGACGCTGCTTATAATGATGCTGATAAGGCTGAGCTTCGTAGTGTTGCGAATCAGACCGGTGGTAAGTATTTCATTAGGAATTAAGTCCTGTATCACCTCTTTTTATAGCGAAAGGGACGCCCTTTAAAACGGTGTTCCTTTTTTTTGTTTTACAGGTTATAATGCGCATCGCTTTTATCAGCTAATTTTTTAAAAATGGAAACTTTGTCTCGAGATGTTGCGAGTGCGCTACTCAGTATTTCGGCGGTGAAAGTCAGCATGGATCCTCCTTTTACATGGGTTTCTGGTATAAAATCGCCCGTTTATTGCGATAATCGTATGATGATTTCTCATGTTGCCGAGAGACAGATTGTTGTTGACGGGTTTAAAAAATTGATTGAGGCTCTTCCTTATGATCCCGATTATATCGGAGGTACTGCTACTGCGGCGATTCCTTGGGCTGCGTTTTTGGCTCAAGAACTCGGGAAACCGATGATCTATATTCGTCCGGAGCCGAAAGGTCACGGAGCCGGGAAACAGATTGAAGGAGATCTGAGGGCTGGAAGTAAAGTTCTTATAATCGAAGATCTTATTTCAACCGGAGGCAGTAGTGTGAAGGCTGCTGAGGCCGTAAGGAACGAGGGCTCCTGCGAGGTTGCGGATATTTTTGCCATTGTTACTTGGGAGATGGGGAAGGCTCAAGTTGCTTTTGATGGAACAGGGATAAATCTCACGACGCTTACAGGCTTTGCAGATCTTATTGGACTTGCAAAAGAAAGAGGTGATATTACTGCCGATCAAGCTGATTTGATCTATAAATTCAAAGAGGATCCTGCCGGATGGTGGGATGGAATCGGGAGTAGGTAGCCGGTGGCAGGGATGTAGATGAAATGTTTTGACATTTAATCTTAAAAAAAACATGAAGAAAACGGTAATTTTTGTCGGCTTGTTTGTTTTTGTCGGCTTTGTCGGTTTTTATTTCAGTTTTGACAATCAGTCTCCCGAGGTGAAAGATGTCGCAAGTTCCGAATCGTTGTGGTCGATTGGTCCCGGTTATCGTATAGATTTCGCTTCAAATCCAAGGATAATGTCTTATGAAGATGGCAAATTGGAGCTTGGTTATCAGTCAAACACAGTTGAGCTTTTGGATCATCCAAGCGAAAGCGGTTACATTGCTATATCTTATGATGGTTATGAATTTGAGGAAGGTAGGCAGTTTGCGCCAGGGGAAAGCTTTGGAAACGGCCTTGAGATGCTCTCCGGTACTTATCGCAGGTTTATGGTATCGCCCGATGGCGTTGTGACAAGCGCCAGTTCTCTTGATCGTGAAAATTGGGTTCTTGACGCAGGGAATCGTCTGGAAATTGAGATTGATGAAGGTGAAAGAATCGGTGTCAGTACTTTTTTTGTAGATAAATTCGGTGGAATAGTAATGCTCTATAACCATGATGTTTATGATGATGAAGGGCATGAAACAATCCTTGTCGGGCGTGCTTATTCCGAGCCTTCCGATAATGGAATGAATTTTGTTGTGACCGATGAGCAGATTCTAGAGATGTACGATGAAAAAGGCAGAATGATGAGTTTCGCAGATCCGAATGCCGTTTTGCTGCCCGATGGCAGAGTGCGCTTAGTTGTTATGTATCAGGATCCTGATAATGGCTATCCGCCGCAAGGCAAGAATGGCACGCTTTATAGTTTTGTGAGCTTTGATGGTGCTAATTTTGCACTCGAGGAGGAGATTGTTTCGTGGGATGATTTTGAGGAGTTCGAAGTGGTATCTCTTAATGATCCAAAACTGCTTGTTAGATCAGATGGTACCGAGATTATCTATGTTGCGGCTCTTATTCCTGCTACTGCTGGTGAGCAAGGTACTGTTGGCAATTATAAGTACGTTATTGTCAGCCTTACAAAGGAGTAGGCTGTTAAAAGCTATTTTGTTCATATATACTCGTGCCGCTGAAAATTTAATACATTTATCATGAATTTTGCAGATCGTCTCGTTGCCGCTATAAAGAAAAAAGGTAATCCGATTTGTGTTGGACTTGACCCCAGGCTGGATCAAATTCCCGCGCATATTGTGACTAAAGTTATTTCCGAGAAGGAACATACTAAGGCTGCCGCTGCCGAGTGTTTTCTCGAATTCAATAAGGGTATTATTGATGCCGTTTGTGACATTGTCCCCGCCTGTAAGCCACAGATCGCTTTTTATGAACAGTATGGTTTTGCAGGTTATTTCGCTTACGAAGAGACTTGTAAATACGCTCAAGAAAAAGGGCTTATTGTGATTGCGGATGCAAAACGGAATGATATAGGGTCTACTGCCGAAGGTTATTCGTCGGCTTTTCTTGGCGAGGTGGATCTTTTTGGAGTTAAGGTTCCTGGTATGGCTGTAGATGCCCTAACTGTAAATGCTTATCTTGGCTGGGATGGTATCAAGCCTTTTGTTGACGCCTGTCGCTACTATGATAGAGGTATATTTGCTCTTGTGAAGACTTCCAATCCTTCTGCTGGAGAGCTTCAGGATCAAGAGCTGTCGATTTCCGGTGTATCAAGCGATTTTGCCGCAGGAGATAGAATGACTGTTTATGAATTAATGGCTCATTATATCGATTCTTGGGGTGCCGACTTGATTGGTGATAGCGGATATTCAAGCGTTGGAGCTGTAGTTGGAGCGACTTATCCTGATCAAGCAAGAATTCTTAGGAAAATGATGCCGTCATCTATATTCCTTGTGCCCGGATATGGTGCTCAGGGAGGAGGTGCTGCCGATGTTAAGCCTTGTTTCAATGAAGATTCCCTTGGCGCCATTATTAACTCTAGTCGCGATATTATCTTTGCATATGAGAAGAGTGATCAGTTCGATTCCGCGACTTATGCCGACGCGGCCAGAGTTGCATGTTTTGAAATGGTACAAGATCTCAAAAGCGTTGGAATAGGCTCCTAGTTCGGCTATAATTCCCACCTTTAAGTATTCTTATGGTGGAGAATAGAGGTCGCATTGATCAAACTGGATTTGTTATTACATGCAGGGATAGTGAGTTTCGCGCATTTCTGCGTGAAACTGTTAACGATGTATGTGATTATCCTGTTG
>Ga0210044_10002257_pt1 | contig 28865 bp, 18 predicted proteins | sample CryGey13umfilter_2_FD_183959 | JGI IMG/M metagenome (GOLD analysis project Ga0210044, IMG submission 183959) | Groundwater microbial communities from aquifer in Utah, USA - Crystal Geyser 4/9/14 3 um filter (SPAdes) (version 2) | ecosystem: Environmental > Aquatic > Deep subsurface >... | reverse complement strand
AAATCAAAACTGTTACTGTGAGTAAAACTCCTACTGGTAAATACTTTGCATCTATCTTATTTGAGACAGAACAAGATTTTCCTGTTGTTACTATCATTGGTAAAATCTGTGGTATCGATTTAGGAATTAAGGATTTTGCCATAGTAAATGATGGTGAAAAAACCAGTAAATATGCTAATCCCAAACACCTAAAAAAACATGAAAAAAACTTAGCACGAAAACAACAAAAATTAGCGCGTAAACAAAAAGGCAGTAAAAACAAAGAAAAGGCACGAAAGCTAGTAGCTAAGGTACACGAACGCACAAGTAATACCCGTCACGACTTCTTACATAAACTTTCCAGAAAGATTGTTAATACCAATCAAGTAGTAGTCGTAGAGAAACTGAATATCAAGGGTATGGTTCGTAACCACTGTTTGGCAAAAGCAATATCTGATGTGGGTTGGGGACATTTATCAACTTCCTAGACTATAAACTCAAGGAAAAAGGTGGGTTATTAGTTGAGATTGATCGATGGTTTCCTAGCTCTAAAACCTGTTCTAATTGCTTATATCAAATGTCTGAAATGCCATTAGACGTGAGAGAATGGACTTGTCCGAGTTGTGGTACAGTTCATGAGCGAGATGAGAATGCCAGTAAGAATATAAGAGCAGAAGGCATTAGAATAATACAGACGGATGGAATAGCCGTCTCTGCTAATGGAGGCACTGTAAGACCAAAAGGCGGACGTAAGTCAGTTTTGGGGCATGAGCCTGTGAAGTTAGAAGCTAACACTGTAATCTTCGATTCAGTGTGAGTAGTTCACTAACATGAATCACAAATAAAAACGATAAATTAGGAAATTATGATTGAGTATTAGTCATTATCCCAATTTTCAGAGGACATTAAATCACCAATTTGATCTCTGAGAAGATAATCACATTTTTCCAATTCACATTCAACACAAACCCACTCTCGGGCAGGAATATATTGACATAAAATATAGATAGGTTGGTGACGACTTACCGTTCCTTTTTCGACTAAATGGCGTACTTCGTCTTTAATCATATTAATGGAATAATCGTTCGCAGTTTTTTCTAACGTTTTCATCTGCTTTTCCCCATAAACTTAGTTTGGTTAATCTTTAATATAGTCTAACTCATTGACATCGTAAAGACTTTGTTAATGTATATTTAGATACTTTTTTCTTCCTTTTCTCAGGAAAAGCCCTTTTATTTCAAGAGTTTCTGTTAATTTCGTTACAAAAAATTATCTTTTTCAATGTTAAGGTCTGTTGACACTCCAAATAATTGACCACAAGCTAAATTTTGAGCTTCTTTCATTTGACCATAGCTAAATAACCAAGGAATATCAGGGTTAAGGCGTTGTAAAAACCAATCTAAGACATAAGGGCTACCGTAAATGATAATACCTTTAATATAATTAGTTGTTAATAGTTCTTCATAAAAAGCCTTCCCTGAATCTGTTAAACCCCCATTACCCAAAAAAGGATTGCCTCGAATAAAAGCCTGTAATAAAATAGGTTGATTTTTATATTGTGCTAAGGATAGATTACGATGATCAAAAAGTTGAGTTTGATAACCGTAACTTTCAGGAATAGTAACCGACGGAGTTTGACGATCAAGAAAATCACAGTTTAATAAATCATGGACTACTACTAAATTTATGGCTTTATCGGTGGCTTGAAGGGGTAATTTACCACCTTGACTCATACTTTGTTCTAAAATTTCATTTACTGTAGCGATCGCCTCTGGAGTAGAAATAACATCCATTGGGAAAGAAACTATTTTTTTACCTTCCAAATTCGGAGTCATAGAGACGAAATTTTCCTCAGAGTTAAGGGAAGGAGAAAATAACTTAGCTTTAGCTTGATAAATCCTTGCTAAACTTTCATCAATTCTTTCCTCCGATAAAATACCATCATCAATAGCTTTTTCGATGGCATTAACCGCCGTGAGGGGATTTTCTGGCATTAATAAAATATCTGCACCTGCTTGAATAGCTTTAACGACAATTTCTTCTTGAGAAGCATATTTTGAGACTCCCCCCATAATTAAAGCATCAGTAACAATTAATCCTTGAAAACCCATTTTTTTTCGTAATAATTCCGTCAAGACTGAATAAGATAAAGTGGCAGGATTAACACAATCTAAAGCCTCTACTAACATATGTGCCGTCATGATACTATCAACACCTTTATTAATCGCCTGTTGAAAAGGTAACAATTCAATTTCTTGTAAGCGGTGTAAATTATGACTAATTTTTGGTAAATCTAAATGAGAATCCGTAGAAGTGTCACCATGGCCAGGAAAATGTTTTGCTGTGGTTAAAATAGGATAAGGTTTACAACCATCAATAAAAGCCTCCGCTAAATCTCCCACTACTTGAGGATTGTCGCCAAAAGATCTAACATTAATTACAGGGTTATCAGGATTATTATTAACGTCAGTTATCGGTGCTAAAATCCAATTAATTCCTATGGCTAAGGCTTCTCTAGCGGTAATGTTACCCATTTTTTCGGCGTATTTTTTTGCATCCATAAGGTTAAACTCGGCAATTTTTGATAATGCCATGGGAGGGGGAAACCAAGATGCACCTGTAAATCTTTGTCCTACACCTTCTTCAATATCAGCAGCAACGAAAAGAGGAGTTTTTGCCCAGGATTGTAACTGTTTAGTGCGATATGCTATTTCAGCACAACTACCGCCTAATAAGATAACTCCTCCTAGATTTAATTCTGCTAACCAAGTTTTGAGTTGAGATTGGGTAGCTTCCCATGTAGGGTAACGAATTTGATGATCAAAAATATAACCTGTTGTGCGTACAACTATCAATTGTCCAATTTTTTTTCTTAATGATAAATGGGAAGAAATCATTGCCTTATCCATTAATTGATTCTCTTGAATTTATTAGTTAATAAAGATTATGCTATGAAAACTATAGTATAATATTTTATAATTTTATTTTAGTCTAAAAATGAAGCTAAATAAACTTGTTATTGATTAAATTTTAGAATCCAATAATCATAAAGTAAAATTAGTTTTAATTCATTATTATTATCAATTTAAAATGAGTAATAATTATATTATATCCATTAACAAATCATTTCCTAAAAAAAGGAGAGCAATAGTAAGTATTTGCTCTAATAATTATTTTCCTTATGTAAGAATATTATTTAATACACTTCAAAAATATCATCCTGAATCAGAACTATTTTTATGTTTAGGAGATAAGCAAGATTCTCTATTTCCTCTTGATATAGATAATATAACAATAATAGAAGCTGAAAAATTAAATATTCCTCATTTTTATGATTTTGCTTTTCGTTATGATATTATGGAGTTTAATACTGCACTAAAACCTTTTATAATGCAGTTATTACTTGAAGAATATAATTTTGAACAAGTTGTTTATTTAGATCCTGATATTGAATTATTTGCTCCTCTTGAATCAGTGTTTTTTGCTTTGGATAATGGCTCAGATTTTGTCATAACTCCTCACATTACACAACCATCGGAAGAAGACGCTTATCCGGGAGATATTGGCGTAATGCAATCAGGTATTTATAACTTAGGATTTATTGCTGTAAATAATAGTAATCAAGTTATTAATTTTCTACATTGGTGGGGAAGAAAACTACGTTTTTATTGTGTAAATGAACAACATAATGGTATCTTTGTTGATCAAAAATTTGTTGATTTATTACCAGCATTTTATGATAATGTAAAAATTTTAAAAGATACCAATGTTAACGTTGCTTATTGGAATTTATTACAAAGAAAATTAGAAAAAAAAGATCAAAGTTGGCTTGTTGATGGAAAACCTTTAGTATTTTTTCATTTTAGCGGTATAGATATTAATAATAATCAAAGATTATCAAAACATAGTAATGCTTTTAATGGTAATTTATCACAAGATTTACAAGAACTAATAGATGATTATATCTCTAAACTTAAATATTATAGTTTTTCTAACAATCTAATACCTAAATATATTTATAGTAACTTTACTAATAATGTTTTTATTCCTACTATTATTAGGCAAATATATCGAAAATTAAATAACATTTGGTATGAAAATCCTTTTATTTCTTTCTCTGGTTATTTGAATCAGTTTAATTATAATTTTAATCAAAATTCATCTGACTTTCCTTTAACTAATTTGATGGTTTTTTTCTGGAAAAATCGCTTAGATTTACAAACAAGTTTTAATATTTTTAATCATAATGAAGATAGAAAGAAATATACTTTTTGGTTTCTGGAAACAGCAGAAGAAAATCAATTTCAATATTATTTTTTAGAGCCTATTTTAGATAATATTTCTCATAAACTTAGTCATTATAAATCTCTTTCTTTTTTACAAAATAACTCTAATTTTCCTATTAATGTTATCGGTTATTTAAAAACTGAAACTGGTGTTGGACAAGGAGGTAGAATGGTTATAAAGAGTTTACAAACAGCTAATATAAATGTTCAAGGTTATCATATTGATAATATTCAGAGTCGTCAAAATGATAATCAAATAGAAGATTTATTAGTTGCAAAAATTAATTCTCCTATACATATTTATAAAGTCAATGCTGATCAATTAAGAATAGTAAAAAACCTAGTTAAAAACTATAGTAATAAACCAGATTTTATTATTAATATTCCTGGGTGGGAATTAAGTAGATTTCCTCAAGAATGGGTAAGTAATTATGATGATATTGATGAAGTTTGGGCAGAATCTAAATTTGTACAAATTGCTTTACAGAGTAAACTTTCTCTTCCTATTATACATATGCAACCAGCAGTATTTTTAGAAAATTTTAAAGCTGTAAATCGTGAATATTTTAATCTACCAAAAGATCGATTTCTATTTCATTTTAACTTTGATTTTAGTTCCTTTTCAAGTCGTAAAAATCCTGAAGCAGTTATCACTGCATATAGAAGGGCTTTTCGTCATCAAAAATCAGATATTTCTACGGCTTTAGTAATTAAAAGTAGAGGTTATGATCCTAATAATAAAAACTATCAAAAATTGTTAGAAATAATTGACGGAGAAGAAGATATTATTACTATTAATGAATATTTGAGTCATAGTGAAGTTATGGCTTTAATGAATTGTTGTGACTGTTATGTATCCCTACATTGTTCTGAAGGTTTTGGTTATACTTTAGCCGAAGCAATGTTATTAGGTAAACCAGTAATTGCTACTAATTATTCAGGTAACTGTGATTTTATTAATCAGCAAACAGGTTTTCCCGTAGATTATAAATTAGTTTCTTTAAAATCCGATGAATATCCTTTTTCTCAAGGGCAAAAATGGGCAAAACCAGACTTAGATCATGCTGCTTGGATTATGCAAAAAATGGTAGAAAATTCTTCTCACACAAAGCAAATTGCCTTAGCAGGACAAAATAAAATAGCTACCGATTATTCTCCCATAAGTGCAGGACAAAGATATATTAAACGTTTAGAAAAATTAGGATTAATTGTTAATTGTTAATTGTTAATTGTTAATTGTTAATTATTAATTATACAACTACTTCAAAAGCAATTCCCTCTTGAGTAAAGCTAGAGAAATTTTGTTGGATACTTTGACGTTCTTCTTGTCCGACAAAAATATAACCTCCCGATACCGTAGAGAAACGGTAAATATCTTCTCCTTTTTGAGCATCTGCACCATAGGTATAAAAAGCTAATCCTTCTTGTACAAAACCAAAGTTATTTTCTGTTAATAGGCTTTGACGTTCTTGTTCACCAACATATAAGTAAGCACCACTAACATCTTGATTACGGAAACGATAAATAGGGATTAACTCGTCATCTGCTTCAAAAGACACTTTAAAAGCTGCTCCTTCTTCCACAAATCCGAAGTTACCTTGTAAAACACTTTGTCTTTCTTCTTCCCCTACATAAAGATAAGTACCATTTCCTGTACGGAAGCGATAAATTTGATCGTTTAAAAGAGGATCAGTTCCTTCTAAAGTGGTATCATTGCGGAAATTGAGATTTTGAATACGGGTGTCTTCGGAAATGGAAGTATCTTCTTGATTAAAAGCCTGATCAGAGTTAGGATAAAATGCAGCTAAATACTCCCCTAGAGCATCTTGTTCTCCTGCCACTGCTAAACTTTTAGCGTTATCAGGTAAATTAGGATTATCTAAGTCTGCGAGTTTGACGACATTTTCAAAATAGAAAGAAGGATAACCGTCACCTCCACCAGCTAAAAAGTCCAGAATCACCATTTTATAGCTAGTATCAGGATTAACTTTAAATTCCCCATTAGAGAATATTACTTCTTTTGTACCATCTTCACGGTTTAAAACTAGGTTTTGGATTCTTTCTCCAGCCACTTCAACACCTGTTGCCAATCCATCATCATCACGGGTGAAGGAAATAGCTGTATTATCAGGATCAAAACTAAAGCTAAAACCGCCAATTTGTCCGAATTGTCCGGGGGTGACACCTGGCGCCCATTGTGCCACAAAATGCTCTGCTAAATCTTTGATGCCTTGGGCTGAAATATCAGCAACAGAGAGTTTATTATCAAAGCGTAAAGAGTTTTCAATGTCCAGTTGAGAAATATCTCCTTCTTCTTTGCCGACTGCTAGATTAGCTTGGGGAGGTAATTGAATTAACTCGTTTGTGCCACCATCAATGAAAGATACCCCAATTTGATCTCTGATACCGCCACCGTTTTTGACGGAAATATCAATTTCTAAACCGTATTGTTGAGCATACCAAAGATTAGCATCGGCGGTTAAGTTACCTAAGTTGGTTTCTTCAGTTCTAACACTGCTACGCAATCCGTTAAGCCATACTTCTGTATTACCAAAAATATTGCCGTCTGAGGAATTGATAAAGTTTCCTACGTTGTCAACAATTTCCACTAATTCAGCATCAGCAACGGCTTTTACTTGCTCAAAAGTAGTAATATTTTCTTCATAAAGTCGATCAACACCAGCAATATCCGTAGCAAAAGTACCGCTATCATCACCAATTGTAATGATTTGACCATCGGGATCAAATTCTACGATTAACTGTCCTAAATAACGATAATTAGGAGCGGTATTAATCAAATAAACGTCATTACCTTCGGCATCTTGAAATACTTGAGGATAAGGTTGTAATAATTCAGGAGGAGTTTGAGTTTCATCTTGGCGTAGAGGATCATCTGTATTTGCCATGACACGATGAGAACCACCACCCATGATAATATCAACATCAGTGAGTTTAGTTGCTAAAGCCTGTTCAATTTCAAACTGCTGTAAGTGAGTCATCAAGACAATTTTATTGATACCTTGATTAACTAACTCATCCACAAAAGGTTGAATATTGGCTGCCAAAAGTTGGGCGTTAACTTCAATGTCTCGACTGGTAGGATCAGTTAACATAGTGATACCACCGATATTGGCAATTTGTGGTAAGTAAGGCACAACAGCACCAATTACGCCAATTTGTTCACCATTAACATCGACAACGACACTTTGGGTTAAACTGTTGGGTAAGGGCGCTTCCCCAGATTCTACTACTAAATTTTTTAAATTTGAGCTATCGGTAGAATAGTCTAAGTTAGTAGCTAAATAAGGGAATAACGCACCTTGATAACCCGTATTAGGATCAATACCTACTCCTTGAATTTCTGTATTGGGAGCTAATACGTTATAAAACGTGCTAGGCCCTGCATCAAATTCATGATTACCAACGGCTGCAGCATCCCAACCTAATTCATTTTGAATTAATATATCTGCAATGCCTTGTTGTCCGTAAATATCAAGACTAGCATTAAAGAAAGGTCCAGCGATGAATAAATCACCAGAGGTTAATTTTAAGGTATTGATATATTGTGCATCTAAGGCATTCATTACCGCAGAAAAACCGATGGCATCTTGTAAGGCTGGAATACCAGCTTCTTGATCCGATGCGTGAAGTAGTTGTAAGGTAAAGTTTTTATTGGTATTTTCGAGAAATGCTAATTGTCCACCTTCGACTAATCCTTCCGTTGTAATGACTCCATCACGAAGAGAGTGAGCTTGAACATCAAATAAGAATAATGTTCCGGGGGTTTCATCAAATAAATTAGAAACATCAATAATACCTGAAGATTCCCAGTTTCCAATATCATCAGGGCGACCATCGGTTTGTCCTTCTGGTACAGCAGTCCGATCGATCTGACCAATACGAGTTAAGATACCTGTTTCGGGGTTTAATTCCCAAATAGAGGCTTCTTCTCCAGAAGTTTGACCAAATCCGCTAAAAGAGCGATCTTCCTGAATATATATTAAGCCGTTACTTGACCATTCGAGGTTATCAGGACTACGCAAACCAAAATCTGATCCCTCAAATTGACCATCTCCTGTGTCATCACCATCGTAAAAAATATCAACTTGGGCAGTAATATTATTCAAATCACCAAAGTCCACATCAATTTTATAAGTCGTACCCCAACTATCTTCAGGGAATAAACTATCACGCCCAGTGGAAGCTAATACGGCGATTGTACCATCTTGAGGATTAGTGGCAACGTCTTCAGGACGAGAAAACTTGAATGCACCGACAGCTTCGGCTAAAGCATCTTGTTTTTCTTGAGTGGCAAAACCTTGAGAATCATAACCCTCTGTATTTGCTAAATCAGGGCGGTAATAATCAATTTCCACAAAACTACCTGATCGACCTTGTGTAGTACCATTAAACTGACTAGGATCAATATCTCCATTATCAGCAGTCCAAACGTAGAGTTTGCCTTGAGCTAATCCATTGCGTACAAGAATATTAGCCCCTTCTCCTTGACCTTTTTCACCAATATATAGGAGTAAAGGAGCACCACCTCGATCATCGCCCACTAAGAGAGCAATTTTATCTGTTGTGCCAGTATCTAATTGGGTTACATTTTCCCATGCAGCACGTCCTAACCAAGGTAAAGCATAGAGGGTTTTTGTTTGAGGATCAAGGGCAAATTCTGTACCGCCCTCGGTTTCTTCCCCTGTGAAGAATAAACCATCGACTAAACCACGATTTTGACCAAATTGATTAGCCACAAGATAATGGGCTGAACAAAGACGATTTAAGCCCATAAATTCAAGATCTGAGGCTTCGTCCACTACTTCACCACCACGGTTAATAATGGTGTCATAAGCTAATCCAGCTCCTTCCAATTGACGGGTATCTTTGTTGATGTCAAAGAAACTAACTCTTCCTCCAGTTAATTGAGTACCATTAGCAAGAGTATAAGCATAACCGACACGGTTACTTAATTCATGGTTAGCTAACACTCGAATAGTATCATCATCGAAAGCAAATGCTCCTAAACCATCAAGAATACCGGGAGGAACATAGTATTGCTCAGAAGGGTTTGCGATAATCTCTCCTACGGTAAAAACAGGATCGACTTCAAAAGTTCCTAAACCTTGCATTTGGGCAGGTTGATTAGAAGGAGTAAATCCAGTATCTATTTCAAAAACATTTGTTGTGTTGCTAACTTCATTACTTACTACTAACAAGGGTTTACCATTAGGGCTATCTTGTGCATTGATAAAAGTTAAACCTTCAGGACCAGAATCTGTTAAATTAGTTTCAGGATCTTGTTCAAAGTCACGGGTATTAATATATTGGACAAATTCAGGAGTATTAGGATTACTAACGTTATAAACCATTACGCCACCAATACGCTCTAAACCAACGAAAGCATAAGTTTGTCCGTTAATAGTTCCCACTGTAACACCTTCAGGTTCTGGTCCTTTGTTATCACTGCGATTTTCAAAGTTATTATTGGAGTTATTAGCATTAAAGTAGTCAGGAAATGCTTGAGCGGTAATACGTTCTAAATCGTCTCCGCTATCGAAAACGAGATTACCTTCACTATCCCAAATACTAAATGATCTGCTACCAAAAGCATAAATTTCGTCAAAATCTCCATCCCCGTCGGTATCACCTAAAGTATTTGTTACCGTTAAACGTCCTAAATTTGCGTTTTCTTTTAATTCCGCCGCATTAGGAAAAGCCGTAGGATCTAGTACATAATTATCATTTCCCAATCGGATTTCTTCATTATAAATATCCCCTTCGTTAAAACCTTCTAAAATACCATCTCCAGTGGGGCGAACTCTTGAATCTCCTTCGTTAGCCGTGACGTAGTAAGTTTGACCATTAACAGTGTAGGATGCAATGGAATCAGGTTGATACATCCCAAAAACTGGTGCATTGCGAATATTAATTACATCATCTCGATCACTTGCATCTAAACCGTTAGATTGTACTTGAATAATACCTAAAGTAATGGGTTCGGGAGTATAATCATCATTAAGGGTAAATGTACCATCGCCGTTGAGGGTAATTCCAGCTACACCAAAATCATTATCGTTAATAACTGAGATAGTGTTATCTCCCATGTAAGCTAAGCCTTCGACTTTTTCTACCGTGTTGTAACCTGCTTTATTGAGATTTACATAGAGATTTTTGTTGATAAGATTGATACCTTGAGAAGTTAATTCTTCAGGAGTCATTTCGTCAACGGTTTTGAAAACTCCTCCTCCTAAGTCAATGGGTGCAGATTGGTTAGTAATATTAGTTGCACCATCTAAACTAAAGCGATAGACTTTCTTCTCAATGTTACTACGAGGATCGCTATCGATGGCATCATCGTCTCTTTCAACAACTAAAAATTCACCATTGCCAATATAAACCGCATCCCCAATTTTATCTGGGCGAGTGTTATCTTCTGTACCCAAATCACGGTTATCCATACGGTAGAGATATTCAGCCGTAGTGGTTTTTGTGGTAAGATCAAATTCGACAATACGGATGTTATTTAAACCATTTAACGCACTATTCCCTAGGGTTTCAGGGTTACGAATAGGACTTTGAACAAAAGCGTATAACTTGTTATTCTCTGTATCTAAGGCAACGGCTTCAAAACCTCTATTTTGTCTTCTTTGGGCGATAACCGCAGGTAAGGTTTCAATACCAAAATCTCCGACACTTCCTCCAGCCGCAACTCCAGTGCCTTCGGGTACAAAGCGATCAATTAAAGTACCATCGGTATTAAAATGGTAAATAGCAGGGCGATATTCATCCACCAGCCAAAAAGTGCCATCAGGAGCAACCACCATAGCTTCTAAATCTGCTCCAAATCGGTCAAGAGCGATGACATTATTATTTAAATCAACAGGGATTTCATCATTATAGGGAGTTTTACCCGTACCATCATTAATATTAATATTAGGTAAACCTGTAATGGGAGTGCCATCGGCTTGTTTAATACTAATTCTATCGGTGATAGTAACTTCTCCCGTAGTTTGATTTAACTCAAATCGAATTATCTCAGGGCTAAAATCAGGGAGTAAGAAAGGGCGTAAACTTCCAGTGGGTTCACCATTAGGTCCTCGATCAGTATGGGTGATATACTTAAGTTTCCCATCGGCGGTTTTACCTTCAAAAAATAAACCAGAGAAACCACCTAAGAGAATTTCTTGATTACCAACAGTTGTACCAATGGAGGGTAAGTTGTTAATTTCATAGGTTTCCAGTGTACTAGAATTAAAACTATGATCTTTAAATCCTAAAGGTAAAATACTTTCAACGGTAGCTGTGGCAATATCCACAACGGCGATGGCATTATTTTCTTGTAACGTTACCCATGCTTTAGTACCGTCTCCAGAAAAAGCGATATACTCAGGTTCAACATCTTGAGCTACAGTAGCATTAGGTCCAAAAATACGGACACCATCATCACGAAGTTGATCAATTTGACTATTAAAAGCAGTAAAAGTAGCTTGTTGTAATGTGGCGTTAGCTATTCCTCCACTAATATCAATTATACTAATTGAACCTTCAGGATCAAAGCTATAATCTTCGCTAGGCTCACCTTCATTGGCACTTAAAACTTTAGTACCATCAGGAGTAAATGTCACCATATCAGGTAAAAAGCCGACAGTTTGCTTACCCAAAAATTCCCCTGTGGAAGTATTAAAAAACTGTACTTCTCCTCTAGCTTGATTACCCGTAGCAGTTTCTTTGATAGCTAAGGCAACGGCGACAACTCCTTCGCTAACAGTACCTTTTTTACCTACTGCAACGCTATTAGGTATCAATTCAAAGCCGTTGGTTACTGCGGAAATATCTAACGCTAAATCGCCAATTTTAGTAGGATTTGTGGCATTAGCGAGGTTTAAAATTTCAACAACATCACCAGCGACAATAAATAATCTTTTACTAAGAGAATCAAAAGCGGGGATTTCTGCACCATTATCACTGGCAAATCTACCAATAGGATTGAGATTAATTGTCATTGTAATTCTTGCGATGGCTAATTATTTATTTTACAAGCCATAATTTGACTTGATTCCATCTCCAAAATAACCTAAATAAATTAAGAGAATATTAAGTAAATAATAAGGAATAGTTAACCTCCACCATAAACACTAATGAATTTATTTTATTAGCTCTAAATTATGATTCAAGACAATTAAAATAATTTAGGATTGCTATAGTCATTTATTAAAAAAATCTAACTAAAAATTATGTTTATTTCTTACGCTCAAAACTTTGAAGATGTTTTATTAAATCGTATTTTTAAAAATCAAGAAAAAGGTTTTTATATTGATATTGGTGCGCATCATCCTATTTATGATTCAGTTACTAAGGCTTTTTATGAAAAAGGATGGACTGGTATTAATATTGAACCAGTGCCTAAATTTTTTCATTTACTTGAAAAGGATCGCCCTAAGGATCTTAATCTTAATATAGCCATTAGTGATCAACAAGGAGAATTAAATTTTTATGAATTATTAGATACTGGTTTGTCAACTTTTGATAGAGAAATGACTGAAAAACTGGTTAAAAAAAATAGTTTTTCTGTACAGGAATATCCTGTTATAATGAAGACATTAGGTGATGTTTGTAGTCAATATATTAATCAACCTATTGACTTTTTAAAAATAGATGTAGAAGGCTGGGAAGAAAAAGTAATTTTAGGCCATGATTGGCAAAATTTTCGTCCAAAAATTGTTCTTTTAGAAGCAACTATTCCTAATTCTTCTATTAGAAAAGAAACTAATATTTCTGATTTTTTAAATAATTATAATTATCAACATATTTATTTCGATGGTTTAAATGATTTTTATTTAGCCGAAGAATTTTCCCACTGGAAGAATTTTTTTACAACTCCTGTTAATGTATTTGATAAATTTATTTGTTTTTCGGAATATGACCAAAAACATTATATTAGTAATTTAGAAAATAATATTAAAATTAAAGATAAAGAAACAAACAATTTAATATTTAACGTTAGTAATTTAGAAAAAAATATTCATATTAACAAAAATGAAAAAGAAGATTTAATCTTTCAAATCAAACATTTAAAAAAAATTTTATTAGAACAACAAAAATTAATAGATCAAAATAATAGTGAGATTTTAAATACATATAATATGATGGCAAAACATGAGCAAAAAATAATTAATTTAGAAAATATATTAGAAAATTTAGGCATAGAATTAGAGCAAAAAAAAGAACTAATTAAAGTAATAGAAAATACATTAGAAAATTTAGGCATAGAATTAGAGCAAAAAAAAGAACTAATTAAAGCAATAGAAAATACATTAAAAAATTTAGGAATAGAGTTAGATCAAGAAAAAGAAATGATTAAAGCTATGGAAAGTAGTAAATTTTGGAAACTTAGAAAAAAATGGTTTAAAGTTAAAGAAAAAATAGGTTTACCTATCGATTCATAGTAACAAATAACATTCTTAAATTGTATATTTTAAACACTTAAATAAGTTTGACAAAATATTTATAACAGACTTAAATCTCTTGTTTTAATAAAAATAAGGATGATTATTTCTTTTGATTAAAAGTGATAAATTTTATAGCTTCACTGACATTATCTAAACTTGAATTTGAGAGAAGATTTGGGTTAAGATAATTCAATTCTGATGATACTCTTTTAATTATGCGATTGAGACTAGACTGACATCTATATTGACAAACTTGGGTAGCAAAATCAACAATAGCTTGGGCGTATAATTGAGGATGATGATCAGTTTCTAAGATTTTCTTCCCTTCTATTCCCTTGTTTTTATATTCTTGGGGATTATCTAAGAAATTTTGTAAATGTTGATGAATATCGTATATTTCATGATCATATCTGACAAAAGCAACGGCAGAAGGGTTTAAATTACCATACCAACCAATTTTGGTGACAAGGGAAGGTAAACTATGACTCCAAAGGCGCAATTGACTTCCTGATGCTTCTCCCATGGTAGGGTAACGTAAATTAATTCCTAGATGGGAATTTGATAAAGCTAAATCTAATTCTTTATGGGAGACAAAACCATGTATGGTAACTAATTTTTCTAAACCTAATATTTCAATTTGTTTTTTGACATATTTTTCATCCCACAATTGTCCATAAATATTTAAGTGAAAACTATCTTTTTGTTTAAATTCAGATAATGCTTGTAAGATTGCATCTAAACGCCGATTTTTACCAATAAAACCGAAAATAATTAATTTATAGGGTTTTTCTTGGTTTTGTTCATTATGATCAGAAATAAACTCATTATTAACGTAGGGTAAAGGAGTATATGCTGTTAACCATTGATTTTCTTGAGAAAGGGAAAGATAAGTATTCCTATTATGGCTAATAACTCCCAAAGCATTTTCTAACACTAAAGGAGTAAGGGGATAATTTTCCGCCATAAACTCCATGGAATAATGACCATTAAGAAATAATCTAGCGTTTTCTCCTCCTTCTTGTCCATAGGTATCCTTCATTTGTTGAATGTAATTATTTTTATCAGAATTTAACATATAGAAAAAATCCTGTAACTTTTCATCATGCAAAATTACTATACCCGTAAATTGTCGGCTAATGTGCCATATTTCTCCATGAAAACTAGCATTATTACCAATATGATAAATGTTGACATCTCCTTGATTTAATTCAAACCACGGCATTTCTTCTAATTTATATTGTTTAACAGAAGCATACTTTTCTATTTCTTGACTCCATTCCTGTTGATTTGTCCAAAGAGTTACATTCGCTTTACTTTGTAAATAAGGAATTATTCTTTGGGTATAATTAGCTATATCTGTTTTTTTTGGTGGTAAGGGTGAAAACCAATTTATTCTCATATTGTTGTTAATTTTTCCACTACATTTGACCAAGTAATATTTAAAGAGTCATAATACTTTCTGGCATTTTTCCCCATTATGGTTGATTTATTACGATTTTCCCATAATTGATCCATTGCCTCTGCCAAAGCTGATGGATTAGACTCCGCAATAATGCCTGTTTCTTGATTTATCAAAAATTCTAAAGGACCGCCTGAATCACTACAACTAATTACAGCTTTTGATGATAACATTCCTTCTAAGGTTACATAGCCATAATCTTCGTCAAAGGGAGGGTATATTACCCCCAAACATTCGGCGTAATATTTTAATTTTTCTTCTTCGGAAATTCTACCTAAAAAAATCGCCTGATGAGATATACCTAGTTTTTCCGCCATTTCTCTCAATTCTTGATCATATTTTCCATCATCAGCACTCCCCGCAAAAATAACTTTTACCGAGTGATGAGTTTTGGCGATCGCCTCTAAGATTAATTCTTGTCTTTTAATTTTCGTCAAGCGACTGGGGAAAAAAAAGTAACTTTGGGAATTATGAGAATAAAATCCATGAGCATTTTTAGGAGGATGATAAAGAGGAGTTGAATCAACATTATTAAATTTTTTCAGTCTTTTTGCTACATTTTGAGAATTAGCATAGATTTTACGACACTCGTTAAAAGCATTATTATCACCATTAATAATAGTATCTCGAATTTGCTGTCCGTCTGGATTATATTGTAAACCACACACAGGATTATTCCATAAATCATAGGCATCTCGATGTTGATGTAACAACCAAACTACCTTATGAGGATGAGGAGTTAAATAAGCTGGAAATTTCAAAGGAATAACAAGATCGATTTTTTGCCCACAGGATTCTGTAACATCTAAAAGACGAAACATTAACATTGTGTCTAAAATTCTTTGATTGGGATAAGTTTTAAAAGGAATAGTGACTAACTCAGCCTCATAACCAAATTCCTTTAAGGCTTTTACTAAAGATTCTGCATGAATTTCTGCTCCTCCCATGATAAAAGGTGCAGATACCGAAAGAACTACAATTTTCATGGTTTATATCCTATCACAGCGTAATCTTGAGAACAATAAAAGTATTCATTAAATCGCTGTGCTAATTCTCCTCCATCGATTTTTTGATCTGATATAGGATGAAGATTCATAATTTCTACATTGATAAAGCCTATTGATTCTACCAAAAATTTGATCATTACACTAGGTAAAGGATTACGGTGGGTAGGATCAATATAAAAATTACGACTTCCTACTAAGACATTATCAGGATTTGGTGTTTCAAAAATAATTAATCCTCCAGACTTCAAAGTGCGTAAACTTTCAGCTAATAATTCCCATAAAATATTAAACGGTAAATGTTCAATCAGATGAAACCCTGTAATTAAATTTAAACTTTCCTTAGATAAAGACTTTAAATAATCCACACAATCTTGATTAATAACATCAAATCCTCTAGCACAACATTCACTTACCATTATTTTATTAAGATCAATACCCTTCGCACTATATTTATAGTCTTTTAATACTTCTAACCATTCTCCCCTTCCGCATCCAATATCTAAAATTTGAGACTCTAAACTATCAATATTTAATTTTTGTAATAAAGATAAATAATCTCTTTTTTGTTGTTCTTTAATATCTTCTCTTTTTCCTCTAAATTTATTTTCTAAAGCTAAATAAAAACTATCTAAATAATTAATTTTTCCTTTACCTATTTTTTTGATTTGTTGATTTAATACTTTTTTATTTTTATTCCCTGATAATTGATTTAAAAATATATTTATTAACTGTTTTTGTTGAATTAAATCTTCCTGAAAATAAATAGTTTTATAAAAAATATCTTCTTGTTTTTGTTCTAAATTGTTAGTTTTGACATTATATTTTTGTTCTAAGCTATTAATTTTTTCAGTGTGTTTTTGCTCTAAATTGTTTATTTTTTCACTATATTTTTGTTCTAAATTGTTTATTTTTTCACTATATTTTTGTTCTAAATTATTTATTTCTTGACTGTGTTTTTGCTCTAAATTATTTATTTTATTTTCTAAATTTTTATATTTATTTTGAAAATCTGAACTAATAAATTTAACAGTATTTAACTCCTCTTGAGAGGTAGAAGTAATGGACTTTATTTGTTCCAAAATTATTTGATTAAGTTTAACAGATTCTTCTAAAGCACTTAAAATATTAAAATTTACTTCTCTTTGATCTTTAAATAAAAAATTGAAAATCTTAAAAAAAATAATGCCAAAAGGTTTAAGTAATATAAAAGGAAATTTATTTAAAGAATTAGGCCAACTATCTCTTGTTTCAGCCCTTGATTTTGCAGTATTAATAAAGCCTTGAAAATATTTAATTTGTTCTTGAATATTAATCCAAATAACATTTTCTTGAGAATATAAAGTTGTTTGAGCTTGTAAAAAGTTCATTTCAGAGATAATTTTTCCCTTAATTTCTCTGTTATTAATACTCGGAATATTAATTTCTAACATAGGTAATGTTTATTTTAAATTGATTAATTAGAGGTTGTATAATTTTTAATTTATTCACAAGACTCTAATTAAATTTTAATCAAAAGAAGACATGAAATCATGATTAAAATTAGTAAATAAATCCTGAGTTTATTAGTAATTCTATGGGCAACTCAGGTTAAAATTATACAAGATTTGATAACATTTATCTAAAAAAATAGAATATCTTTTCAAAAAAAATACTATGATGATAATGTGCTTAATGCCGTATCAGCATTCCCTTGCAGTGAGATAAAGTTATCAAAAGGATCTAACCAATTTCGTCCGAATACTTCTCCAGTACTTCCACTATAAGCATTGATTTCACCTTGAGTGTTAATAGATTGAGAAAATAAATCAGCACTGGCAATTTTGTTCCGTAATACAATAATATCTTGATTTTGAGCACCTAACGCTACTTCTAAAGCGAAAGTTGCAAGGGTAACACCACCATTATTAAGTTGAGTTGTCCAAAAGTTTAAACCACTTGCTTCTGCGTCTCTACCGAAGGCAAAGTTATAAACTTGATTCACTTTATCACTATTACTAAGACCACCAAATAAACGATTAGCCTCCGCTGAATTACCAAAATCATTAACGATTCGATCATAGGTAGTTTGCTCATTCCCTGTCAGAATATCTCCACTACGAGGAGAATAATTCACGTTTCCGTTTCCTAGGGTTTGATTCCAAAAATTAACACCACTAGGATCAGCAGGGCGACCATAATAGGCTACATAAGCAATCTGTGCCGTTCCTTGTTGTAAAGTTAATGGACTGGTATTTGTGCTGGTGGGATTATCTTGAAGATAGTTAGCAGCAATACTATAGTCATATCCAGTATTTGATAAGTTTTCAATTTGAACAAATCCTCTACCTGTTTCAACGGGTACATTGATAAAGCCCGTTTGTCCGATGACTTCTTTTTGTGTTAGCAGTAAATCTCTGGTATCAAAAATACCGTTACTATTGGTATCATCAAAAACCTTAATATTAAATTGAGAATCACTAACATTAGTTGTTATTTGACCGAAAATTGTTCCATTAGCTGAAGTTGTATATTCAATAGCATCAAATTGTCTGTTTTGAGGAAAGGTAGTAATACCTCTAAGGAAATCCGAAAAAAAACGTTGATTATTGGGTGATAAATTAATGGCAGTTTGTGTGGAAGATAATCCTTCTGTCATAGTTAGGGAAAGATCGTAATCAATGCTGTTACCGTCAAATCGAACTACTTTCACAAAATAATCTGAAGCAGTCTCGATTCTTTTAATTACTTCTTCCTGTGTCCCTGTTCTACTTGATCCGTCAAGTAAAGAGTCAGTAGCGTCTAATATGCCATTAAAGTTACTGTCTTCATATAATTCTATATCCGCATCTCCTCCAATTATGTTAAAGAGATTTACATTAATGACAGAATCATTATTTTCTAAACGAAAAAAGAAAGTATCATTATTGTCTAACTGAGTCAGATTTCCACTGGAGGTAAAAAAATCCCCATCAATTACCCCGAAATTAAAATTAGCCATAATAAAAATTGTCTTAATAAATTAAAATGCTAGGTTTAAATAGCATAGTAAAAGCGTAGCACAAAAAAATTAAATTAAGGGAAGTTGCAATAATTTGATACATTAATATACTTAACTTTTATTTACTACTATTAGTTAACATTTGCAATTTATATAAACTGGCATATAAACCATTTTCTGTTAATAATTGATCATGACTACCTGACTCGATTAATTCTCCATTTTTTAATACTAAAATTTTGTCAACATTACGAATAGTAGAAAGACGGTGAGCGATAATAATAGCAGTTTTATTGACTAAAAGTTTGTCTAAAGCTGCTTGAGTATCTGCTTCTGTTGCTACATCTAAACTAGAAGTTGCTTCATCTAAAACTAAAATATTAGGGTTACGAATAGCGACTCTAGCGAAGGCTAAAAGTTGTTTTTGTCCTCCTGAAAGATTCGCACCTCTTTCTCTTAATTGAGTATCATATCCTTGGGGTAATTTATCAATAAATTTATCAATATTAGTAATTTTTGCTGCTTCTTGAATCTCATTAAAACTATATTCTTCTCCTAATGTTATATTTCGTTGTACGTCTCCCACAAAGATAAAACTTTCTTGTAAAATAACGCCGATATGACTTCTTAATTCTGCTTGAGTAATATCTCTGATGTCGATACCATCTACTAAAATTCTTCCTTGAGTTGGTTCATATAATCGACAAAGTAACCTAATTATAGAGCTTTTTCCCGCACCTGTAGGCCCTACTAAAGCGATTTTTTCCCCAGGGTTAATAGTAAAGTTGAGATTTTTTAAGACATATTCATCGGGTTTATAACCAAACCAGACATTTTCAAATTTTATCTCTCCAATTTTTTCTTGTTTTGCGTTAATGTCGAAGCTAATATTGTTGTCAGAGTCTTTAATTTCTAAAGGAATACTCATTAATTCGGTGATTCTTTCAATGGCGGTAAATCCCGACTGAAACATAGTAAATTTATCGGCAAATTGTCGCAAAGGATCAAATAATCGTTGAGAATAAAGAATAAATGCTGATAATACTCCGAAGCTGAGTTTATCTTCTAAAACGAATAATCCTCCTAACCATAATACTCCAGCTATGGCCACTAAAGAAATCCATTCCAAAGTTGCAGAAACAGCCGAATCATGAAAAATAGTTTTATCAACAGCAACTCGATAACGCTCATTAGCAATATGGAACATTTCACTGTTATATTTTTCTCGTCGAAATAATTGCACAATATTGATACCAACAACGTTTTCTTGCAACATGGAGTTAAGTACAGATAATTCTTCCCTAGCGACATAATTGGCTTTACGGTATTGTCTTTGAAAATAAATAATCAAAGCGGTAACAGGAATTAACATCAAAACTAACATAGAAGCTAATTGCCACTGTAACGTAAACATCGTCAAAATAATTACAAAAATAGCCACTAAATCGCTAAGAATACCGATAGCGCCCGTAGCGAAAACATCCCCCAAGGCTTCTACATCATTAGTAATTCTTGTAACTAATTTACCGACAGGAGTTTTATGGAAAAAACTAGCACCTAAAGAAATGACATGATTAAATAAATCTTCCCGAATAAATGCAGTTATTTCTTGTCCAACTTTTTGTACTAAAAATCCTTGCCATGCTTGAAAAATAGTTCTAATAATAATCGTAAAAAGTAAAATAAAACCTAACAAATTTAAGCCATTGGAGATAGAATAAGAATTTAAAAATGACCATGTAGGTTCTTTTCTTAACAGTGAAATAGCTTGACCAATAAGTAAAGGTTGTACTGCTCCAGCTAAGGATAAAGGAACTAATAAAACTAAAGATATTAATAAAATAGATGAGTTTCGTTTAGCATAAGGGGCAATTTTTAATAATAATCCCCAGTCATTTTCTTTGGTTTTTATATTCATTAATTAATGTAAAATTACCTGATTATTATAAGTTAATTATACCTTTTATTAGGTAGAAAGAAATAATAAAAATTTGACAACATTTATCTAAAAATTTGTCTCTACTAATTCCTAACTACTCATTCCCTGTTATGTTAAAATATTTTAAGCTGAAGAATTGCTGAATATATTTAAAATCCATACATTAAATTTAATTACCCGTGACTATAGCAGATAACATCATTTCTAAAGAACAAGATCAATCCACCACTGACAATGATTCTACCATTGATATTCAACGTCAAATGATCGCTATTCTTGATTTTGGTTCTCAATATTCAGAATTAATCGCCCGTCGCATCCGAGAAACTGAGGTTTATTCTGAAGTTATTTCTTATCGCACTACTGCTGAAAAACTCAAAGAAATTAACCCCAAAGGCATTATTCTTTCAGGTGGCCCTAGTTCGGTATATGATGATTATGCTCCTGTTTGTGATCCTGAAATTTGGCAACTAGGCATCCCTATTTTAGGGGTTTGTTATGGTATGCAACTAATGGTTAAACAATTAGGCGGTAAGGTTGAAAGATCAAAAAGAGGCGAATATGGTAAGGCTTCTTTACATATTGATGATCCTACGGATTTACTCACTAATGTAGAACAAAATTCTACCATGTGGATGAGTCACGGTGATTCTTGTACTCAACTTCCTGATGGTTTTAAAATTCTCGCTCATACTGATAATACCTCCTGTGCTGCGATCGCCAAACATCAAGAAAAACTGTATGGAGTGCAATTTCATCCAGAAGTAATACATTCTGAGTACGGTACAGCATTAATTCGTAATTTTGTTTATCATATCTGTGGTTGTGAACCAATATGGACAACCAAAACTTTTGTGGAAGAGTCTATCAAAGAAATTCGAGCCAGAGTGGGGGATAAACGAGTATTATTAGCATTGTCTGGTGGTGTGGATTCTTCTACCCTTGCTTTTTTGCTCCATGAAGCTATCGGAAATCAACTTACTTGTATGTTTATTGATCAAGGTTTTATGCGCAAAGGTGAACCAGAAAGGCTGGTAGAAATTTTTGATAACCAGTTTCACATCAATGTTCAATACGTTAATGCAAGAGATAGATTTATTGATAAACTAGCAGGAGTAACAGATCCAGAAGAAAAACGTCGCTTAATTGGTCATGAATTTATCCAAGTATTTGAGGAAGAATCTAACCGTTTAGGACCTTTTGACTATTTGGCTCAAGGTACATTATACCCCGATGTGATCGAATCAGCCGATACCAATGTAGATCCTAAAACTGGTGAAAGAGTTGCGGTAAAAATTAAGAGTCATCATAATGTGGGTGGTTTGCCAAAAAATCTACGGTTTAAATTAGTCGAACCTCTGCGGAAATTATTTAAAGATGAAGTACGCAAAGTAGGTAGATCTATTGGACTCCCTGAAGAAATCGTCTCCCGTCATCCTTTCCCTGGCCCTGGTTTAGCTATTCGCATTTTAGGAGATGTCACGGCGGAAAAATTAAATATCCTTCGTGATGCTGATTTTGTCGTTAGGGATGAGATCAAAAAATGGGATATGTATCATGATTTTTGGCAAGCATTTGCGGTGTTATTACCTGTTAAAAGTGTTGGTGTTATGGGAGATAAACGAACCTATGCTTTCCCTGTGGTTTTGCGTTTAATCACCAGTGAAGATGGTATGACTGCGGATTGGTCAAGAGCACCTTATGATTTATTAGAAGCTATATCTAATCGCATTGTTAATGAGGTAAAAGGGGTTAATCGTGTTGTTTATGACATTACTTCTAAACCTCCAGGTACTATAGAATGGGAATAGTATCTTTCTCCGTGGGTTATGGTGACTTTTCCCACAACTTGAGGAAGGAAAACAAAATTATTAATTATTCATTAGCCATCATTCATTATGTTTTTATTTGGACTCGGAGACAAAAAATCAACTTTACCTAATCCTTCCGAAGCGTTACCCGGAAGAAGTAAGACAATGCCTATTCCTTCTCAACACTACGTTAACGGTAATTCCATGAAGCCGCCTTATCCTGAAAATATGGAAGTAGCAATGTTTGGTATGGGTTGTTTTTGGGGGGCAGAAAAAAAATTCTGGCTACTAGAAAAAGGCATTTATCTCACTGCGGTGGGTTATGCTGCTGGTTTTACCCCAAATCCTACCTATGAAGAGGTTTGTAGTGGTAGAACTGGTCATAATGAGGTGGTAAAGGTGGTTTATGACCCTAAGATTATTTCTTATGAAACTCTTTTAAAAGTTTTCTGGGAAAATCATAACCCAACTCAGGGAATGCGTCAAGGAAATGATAAAGGTACTCAGTATCGCTCAGGTATTTATACTTATTCTGATGAGCAACAAATCCTAGCAGAAAAATCCAAAACTCTATTTCAAGAGGAGTTAAAAAAAGCAGGTTATGAGGAAATTACTACGGAAATTATTTCCGCTCCTGAATTTTATTTTGCTGAGGGTTATCATCAACAATACCTTGCTAAAAATCCTAATGGTTATTGCGGATTAGGTGGTACTAATGTTTCTTGTCCTTCTTTTAATTAAATAGGGGTTGCTGAAAAAGTCTGAGGAAGGGGTAGGGCAAAGGGCAAAGGGCAAAGGTTTTAATGGTTTTGATTTTTGAAATTAGAGTTTGTAACTGTATAATACTACCCTGTTTTTTGAGCAAAAATGCCTAAAACTACGCACTTTTTTATTAACTTAACGATGCCCCAAGCCTTGATTTTAATAGCTTTCTGATTTATTCAGCAAACCCTAAATAACTGATTCTATTGGTTAAAGGGGCAATTTATGCCCCTAAATACTTATTGTAAAGGTAATAAATACACCAGAATAAATAAAATTATCCAAACTACATCGACAAAATGCCAATATAATTCTGATGCTTCTACTCCGAAATGTTTATTAGCAGAATAATGATTTTCTTTTCTTGATCTCCACAATACAGCTAGAATAAAGAATAATCCGAGGGTAACGTGTAAACCATGAAAACCAGTCAATACATAAAAACAACTGGTAAAAAGGTTATCTGTTAAACCAAACCCTGTATGAGCATATTCGTAAAGTTGTCCACCTAAGAAGATAACACCCATAAGAGCAGTTATGCCAAACCATAATTGTAATCCTTTGACATCATTATTTTTAAGACAACTTTGCCCTTTGTGCATGACAAAGCTACTAGAAATAAGGATAATACTGTTAATACTGGGTAAAAGTAACTCTAATTCTATGCCATCCATAGGCCATTCGGGAAGAGTAGAGTAGTAAATCATATAACCACTGAAAAGACCAAAAAAGATCATACTTTCAGAGATAAGAAATAATACTAATCCAAACATACGATGATCTGGATGTCCATGGGAGTGAGATTCGGTTTCTTTTTCGTAACCAACGGTAAGTTGAGAGTCAATAGCTGAACTTTGCATATTAGTGAATAATGAATAATTAATAATGAATAATTAATAATTAATAGTGAATATAATCAACTATCAACTATTAATTGTCAACTACTTAGCACTGACATCGGCTAACATATCCGACACACTTTCTTCTTCTTGCTCTTCATCGTCAATACCATAGTCATAAGGACCACTCCATAAAACTGGTTCTTCTTCAAAGTTTTCGATGATAGGTGGTGAAGCTGTTTGCCATTCAAGGGTTAATGCCCTCCAAGGATTACGTTCAGCTTGTGTGCCTTTTGTTAAACTCCAAATCACATTAATGATAAAAGGAAGAGTTGACACTGCCATAACGTAAGCACCAGCCGTACTTAATAAATTCAAAGGTTGAAATTGCACATCATATAAAGCGATACGACGATTCATACCCATTAAACCTAATTGGTGCATGGGCATAAAAGTAATATTTAAACCAATGAAAGTTAAAATAAAATGTAATTGACCTAAACCTTCATTGTAATTTTTACCAGTCATCTTCGGAAACCAGTGATAAAACCCTGAAAATAGTGCTAGAGCTGAGCCACCAAATAAGACATAGTGAAAATGTCCTACAATAAAATAAGTATCATGGACATGAATATCGAAAGGTACAGAAGCTACCATGACTCCTGTTAACCCACCAATGAGAAAAGATGACACAAAACCCATGGCAAATAACATAGGGCTATTTAGCTCAATTTTACCGCCCCACAATGTAGCACACCAACTAAAAACCTTAATGCCTGTTGGTACAGCAATTAACATCGTTGTTGCCATAAAAAACATTCTTAACCATCCAGGTGTACCACTGGTAAACATATGATGCGCCCACACAATTAACCCTAAGAAACTAATGGCTAAACTAGAATAGGCGATCGCACGATAACCAAAAATAGGTTTACGAGAATGTACGGGAATTACTTCAGAAATTACACCAAAAAATGGCATAATCATAATATATACAGCAGGATGAGAGTAAAACCAGAAAAGGTGTTGATATACCACAGGATCACCTCCTCCTGTAGGATTAAAGAAACTTGTACCAGCGATTAAGTCAAAAGATAGTAAGATTAATGCTCCAGCTAATACGGGGGTAGATAACAAAATTAAAGCGGAAGTTGCTAACATTGCCCAACAAAATAGAGGCATACTGTGCAAATCCATATCCTTAATCCGCATTTTAAGGATAGTGGTCGCAAAGTTGATAGCACCTAAAATAGATGATGTACCTAACAAAAGTACACTCACAATCCAAATTTCTTCTCCCCATTTACCACTCATCAAACTTAGAGGAGGGTAAGATGTCCAACCCGATTGAGGTGCACCCACTAAAAAGCTACTTAATAATAGCACTCCCCCTGGAGGAATTAACCAAAAAGCAACGGCATTCAAACGGGGGAAAGCCATATCTTCAGCGCCAATCATTAAGGGAATGAGATAATTAGCAAAAGCCGCTCCTGCTGGTACAATCCATAAAAAGATCATAATCGTACCATGAAGGGTGAAAAGTTGGTTATACAACTCTGGTGATACAATATCAGGATCTGGTGTGGCTAATTCTGTGCGTACTACTTCAGCAAATGCACCACCGATAAAATAGAATAAGAAAGAAGTAACTAAATACTGAATACCAATAACTTTATGATCTGTATTAAAGGTAAAGTAGTCTCTTAATTTCCTTTCTTTGTGTTGAGATTTTTCCGAAACTATGTTAGTTGTCATAAGTGCTGAATAAAAATGTATTTCTGAGAAAACTAAAAAGATAATAAATGATCCAACAGATGTGATTATATTTATTATTAATGATGAAGTTGAGCAAGAGTTTCAGAATTTACTCCCAAGTGATGAGAGTGCATTTCTAAACGAGATTCTTTTGTCATGGGTTGTGTCATCATTGCCATTGTATCTGCTTTTTCCTGAGCACTAGCAAAGGTATTTTCTTGTATCCATTTTTGGTAATCTTCTTCACTTTCTACATGAAGAGTAGTTTTCATACCGCCATGATATGCTCCACATAATTCTGCACAAATAATGGGATAGTCGCCAATTCTATTGGCATTAAATGCAAAAGTTGATTCTCTACCAGGTAATACATCTTGTTTTAACCTAAGTTGAGGTACCCAAAAAGCATGAATAACATCTCCTGCTTTCATATTTAATTTGATTTGCTTATTTATCGGTACATGAAGTTCACCCGACACTACACCAGAATCAGGATAAGTAAAAATCCATGCGTATTGAATCCCATTAACATCTACTTCTATATCTGCGTTAGCGTTACCAATTCCTAAAGATAAATGTCCTTGATGGGGATTAAAAGCAACCATTTTTCCTTGATTCTGATTCTCAGCCATTTGCATTTCTTCTTGAGGAAAATCTCTCGATGTTTCTGAATCCAAACCGCCAAGATTGTTATACACTTCAAAGCTATAAAGTGCCAAAATAAATACAATCACCGTCGGTATAGCAGTCCAAACTATTTCTAAGGGTACATTACCTTCGATACCCGGACCATCGGTTTTATCTCCTTTTTGACGACGAAATTTAAAAATAGAGTAAACCAAAACTCCTTGTACTATTAAAAATAAGCCTGTGGCAATAGTCATCATTAGATTAAATAAATCATCAACTTCTGCTGCACCTTGAGAGGCTTCTATGGGCATTAAGCCATGATTTTGTCCATACCACAAACTGATTAAGGTTAGTAATATACCTGCTATCAGTGTGATAATATTACCCGGAATATTCACTGTTATTAATCCTATCGATTATTATAAACTTCTCTCTTTTAGGATAAGATATATTTCTCTTTCTGTGGCAATCTCTTCAGAAATTGATGATAATTATAATTACATTTCATCTCATGGGGGGAATGCCATTTATTTCATCAGGCGAATGCCATTCGCCCCTACTCATTACTCAAAAAGGCGTGGGTTAAACTTAAATCAGGGCGTAATTTTTCTGCTTTTCTCAAATAAGAATGATACATTTCTGATTGTGATTTAACTGTATTTATATAAATTAAAACTCGAATACATTTGGCTAAACTACCTTTTACTTGCATCTGTTGTATATCTAATAGCGGTATATTTGTCCATTGAGGGCGTTCTCTGGCGATCGCAGCGGGAAAAATCGCATCTAAATCGGTGGTAACGGTAAAAATAACACTAACAACATTTTCATAATCTAATTGGTTACGGGATTCAATGTCAGTTAATAACTCCATAACAGCCTCTCTCATGGCTTCTTTAGTATTCACTTCGACAGTAATCGCACCTCGAATTGCTCGTACTTTTGTCATTAACTGTTGATTCATTGTTCCAGTAAATTGCAAATTTTCCATGATAGATTAAGGACGATATAACCATAAAGGTTGCCCACTGGTAGCCAATTCAAATTCTAACCAATTCATAGCAGATCCTACCCCTGATTTTACCTGACTACGACCATTTAGAAAACGATTAACAAAAGATTTTGGTTGTTCGATAGTTTCACATTCTGTCTTATCAGGATCGAGTTTTACTAATTCACAAGCCCAACGAAAGGCATCTTTTTCACTACCTAAGCGATCAACTAATCCTAATTCTAAAGCCTGTTGACCACTAAAAATACGACCATCAGCAAAACTTTTTACTGTTTCAATACTTAATTTTCTGCCCTCGGCAACCGTTGCGACAAATTGCTCATAAGTACTATCAATCAACTGTTGTAAAATATTTTCTTCCTCATTAGTTAAATCTCGATCAAAGGATAAAATGTCTTTATAAGGTCCAGATTTGATCACTTTAAAAGAAACCCCAACTCTATCTAACAATTTTTGTAAATTATTTCCTCGAATAATCACCCCAACACTACCTGTAATCGTACCCGGATTAGAAACAATGTGATTTGCACCTACTCCCACATAAACCCCACCAGAAGCGGAGATATTACCAAAACTTGCTACGATTTTAATTTTTTCTCCTAATTTTTTTAACGCCGAATAAATTTCTTGGGAATCAGCAACCGTACCACCGGGTGAGTCAATGCGTAATAATAAGGCTGGATATTTTTTTTCTTCTACCACTTCCAAGGCTTCTAATACTTGTTCACGAGTTCCAGATGCGATCGCACCATTAATTTCAATTCGAGCAATTTGTTTTTTAGATGATGGTTTAAAGGGCCAAATCATTATAAATATTTAGTGTGTGTATGTATTGACACTCACACCATCAAATCAAAGATTATGATGGGTGATTCTTGTTTCTTATCCTCTTAACTAGATTTCAAGATTACTCTCAAAATCCCCGTCAGACCGAATCAACAAGCATTTTATTTTTAC
>Ga0210044_10002256_pt1 | contig 28868 bp, 30 predicted proteins | sample CryGey13umfilter_2_FD_183959 | JGI IMG/M metagenome (GOLD analysis project Ga0210044, IMG submission 183959) | Groundwater microbial communities from aquifer in Utah, USA - Crystal Geyser 4/9/14 3 um filter (SPAdes) (version 2) | ecosystem: Environmental > Aquatic > Deep subsurface >... | reverse complement strand
TTCTCGTGTCTCTTCCAGCTCCAGCATAATCCGCCCCCTCGCCATGGCTCCCTCCTCGAAACAGGCTCTGCTTCGAGTATAGGCAGGGTCGCAAATATGTATAGTCATTTATGAGACACTACACTAGCAGCCTGTCGAACTTGGGTCGTCGATAGCGAAAAGCGGCCCCAGTGAGGCCGGTTTTTGCAGGATTTGCCGCCGCATACATAGTCAAACTATGGGGCAAAAATCCGGCGGAAAATGGGTCGTCGCGGTCATTTTGCAGCCTGCGATTCCAAAGTCCGACAGGCGCTATGCCCCCGTGCGCGACTCCATGGCCATGCGCACCAGTTCCGGGAGGCTGCGCGCTTGCATTTTTTCCATCATGCGGGCTTTGAACACTTCCACCGTGCGCGGGCTGATTTCCAACAGGGCGGCGATTTCCCGATTCGGTTTGCCGGCCACGGCCAGATCCATGACCTGACGCTCGCGCTCCGACAGGCGTGCCATGCGCGCGGCGATTTCCTCCGAATAACGGTGTTCCGCGTGTTGCCGGGTATCACGCGCCACGGCCTCGCGCACGGCTTCCAGCAGCGCGTCTTCCGCATAGGGTTTTTCCAGGAAATCGACGGCGCCGGCCTTGAGCGCGGCGCGGGCATGGGCGATGTCGCCGTGGCCGGTGAGGAACACCACCGGCAGGCGCGAGCCGCGTTCGGCCAGAGCGTGCTGCAGGCCTAAGCCGTCCATGCCGCTCATCCGCAGGTCGAGCAGCAGGCAGCCTCGCCAACCTGGATCCCAGGCCTTGAGACACGCTTCGGCGCTGGCGTAGCCACGGCAGCGGAAGCCACGAAAATTGAGCAACAACGCCAGCGAGTCACGCACGGCGTCGTCGTCGTCGACGATAGTGATGATGGGTTCGGTCATTGGAGCTCTCTCGCGCTGCGCGCACTCCCTCCCGGAGGGACGTCGCGTTCCTTCGGGCGGCCGTGCGAAACGCTCATGGCCTGATCGGCAAGGAAAAACAGAAACGGGTGGGACGCGGATTGTCCAGCCAGAGTTTGCCGCCGTGCGCCTCCACCAGGGTGCGGCTGATCGCCAGCCCCAGGCCCATGCCTTCCGGCTTGCTGGTGGCGAAGGAATCAAACAAGCGCTCGCGCATGTCCTGGGCGACCCCTGGTCCGCTGTCACGCACACAGAAACGCAGGCGCGCATCGTCCAGGCGGCGCGCGGTAATGGCGATTTCCCGGGTTTTCGGATCGCCGCCCTCGATGGCTTCGATGGCGTTGACCAGCAGGTTGTGCAGCACCGTGCCTGTCTGCACGCGATCGGCCATGAATTGCGGCAAGTCGCCGCGCAAGTCGACCGTCACATTGATGCCGGCGCGTTCGGCGCGGCGGCGCGCGGGGGCGAGGCCTTCCTCGATCAGTTCGTTGGCACTGAGCGGTTCCAGGCGCAGGCCGCCACCGCGGAAGAACTCGCGCAGGCGGCGCACCACCTGGCCGGCGCGGGTGGCTTCGCGGTCGATCTTGGCGAGCGTATCCGCCAGCAGGGGGAGGTTGTTTTCCGGTGTTTCCAGCATCGCCTGAGCCGCGCGCGCGTAGTTGGCCAAGGCGGAGAGGGGCTGGTTGAGTTCATGGGCGATGGCCTGCGTCATCTCGCCGGCGGCGGCCAGGCGCATGGCCTGGTTCAACTCCGCCTCGCGCTGGTGCAGCTTTTCTTCCGCCGCGCGCCGCGCGCTCACGGTGAGCCCGAGAAACAGGCCGGTGATGGCCAGCCCCAGCATCAGCATCTGGAATTCCACCACGGCGATGGCGTGCAACCCGCGCCATTCGAGGCTGGCGTTGAGGCCGACATGGGTAAAGGCGAGCGCGGCGGTGGCGCCCTGGATGCCGTGGCGCATGGCGACCCAGATCAACGGCAGGAACAGCAGGTAGAAGAACTTGTATTCGTCGGTGTATTTGAGGCCGAAGATCACCGCCAGGGCGATGGCGATGGAGGCGGCCTGGAGGAGCACTTCACGTTCCAGCCGCCAGCTTCGCCAGGTGGCCCAGTCGTGGCCGGCATGGACCAGCACCAGGGGCGCGATGATGAGCAGGCGAATCAATGCCCCCACCCAATAGTTCACCAGATCGGCTCCCCAGCCCCAGACATCGGACGCGGCCTCCGGGCTGCGCGCGAACACATGCACGCCGGCATCCAGCCAGGCACCGGCCACCGCCGCCAGGAGAAACCAGAACAGGTCGCGCTGGCTGGTCAGGCGCGCGTCGATCTTGAGGCCACGCGCCAGCCAGGTACTGATCCCCAGCAGGCCCAGCATCAGCAGCGTGGCCGCCCACAAAGCCGCCAGCCAGTTGGAGGGCACGCCGTGGATGGGCAGGCCGAGCAGGAAGGTGGCGGCGATCAACCAGGGCGCATAGCGCGCGCCATACAACAGCAGGAAGGCGAGCGAGAGGCCGATCGGCGGCGTCCAAGGCGCCAGCGCCAAGGGCAGCACCGTTTGCGGGTTGCTGGCGGCGTCCAGCGCCAGGCTGCATACGGCATAGGCGAGCAGGACGCGCCAGGAAACCGGGAACATGGCTTCAGGCGCGAATGATCGCGCCGGAAAGCGGATCAAAAAGGGTCGAAGGCGTGCGGCGGCGACCAATGCGGCCGGGCAGAACCCAGACCCGGGCGCCGAATGCTTGGCGGCAGGCGCTGGCCGTTTTCAGGGCACGCCGGCCGGCGCGATTGGCGCTGGTGGAAACCAGGGCCCTAGCCAGCGCGTGGCACAGGCGCGCGGTTCCGGCATGGGCCGTCACCCGCACCGCCAACTGGTCGTGATGCCCTGTCAGCCAGCGTGGGCAACGCCGCGCGGCGGCCAGCAGCAAGCTGTTCGGGCCCGGCCACCAGGTCGGGAAACGGCTGGCGAGCGCGCTTGGCACCGGCGCCAGAAAAGGAGCGAACTGGCGGAATTCGGAACCGATCAGGATCAAGCCACGGGCTTGCGGGCGTCCCTTCAACACCAGAATCCGCCGCGCCGCGCGGGCATTGCGCGGATCACAGCCCAGGCCGAAACAGGATTCGGTGGCATAGGCGATCACGCCGCCGCGTTTTAGCCAGGCGCGCAGTCGGCGGATGTCGGGCAGGGGCGTCATTTCATGCCCACGAAGCTGGGTGCCCCTGTAGCGCCGGCGCTACAACACAGACATGGGCTTGTTTCACCTTAATGCGCCGCCCGCGCCTTGCGCGCCGCGCCCCAGAGTTCTTCCAGGTTGTAATGCGCGCGCACCGTCGGGTGCATGACGTGCACCACCACGTCGCCGGCATCTACCAGCACCCACTCGCCGACCTGCTCGCCTTCCACGCCGATGATCTCGGCGCCGGCTTCCTTCAGTTTCTTTTGCACATTGTCGGCGAGCGACTTCACCTGGCGGGTGGAATCGCCGCTGGCGATGATCATCTTGTCGAACAGCGAGGTCAGGTGGCCGGCATTGATGACGGTGATGTCCTTGCCCTTGATGTCCTCCAGTGCGGCGATGGCGATCTTGGCGAGTTGTTCGGGGGAGGGATAGTCAGACATAGAGGTGGTTCTCGGTGAGGTAGTCGATTACGGCATCCGGCAACAGATAGCGCAGGCTTTTTGCCCGCAGGGCGCGGTCGCGAATCTGGCTGGCCGAGATGTCCAGTTGGGTGATGCTGTGAAGGAAAACCCGGCCGGATGGTTTTTCCAGAATTTCGCCGGCCTGCTCCGCCCGGTGCGTGGAAAGCAGACGGCGCAAAGGATCGGGTAACGCATCTTCCCATGCCGCAGCGGAAAAACCAGGGCGATGCGCCACCGCAATATGCGCCAGATCGAAAAAGTGCCGCCACGCGTGCCAGGTAGTCAGGCCCAAAAAAGCATCCGCCCCCATGAACAGCACCAGCGGCGTGGCGGCCGGCAACTCCGCGCGTAGCTCGCTCAGGGTATCCACGCTGTAACTGGGCGCGGCGCGCTGGATTTCCCGCTCATCCAGAACAAAACGCGGATTCCCGGCAATCGCCCGGCGCACCATTTCCAGCCGGTGCCTGGCCTCGGCTCGCGGCTGGCCCCGATGCGGCGGCTGCCCGGCGGGGATGAAACGCACCTCACCGATACCCAGCGTTTCCGCCAGTTCCTCGGCCATTCTGAGGTGGCCGAAGTGGATGGGGTCAAAGGTGCCGCCAAGGAGGGCGAGGGGGGCAGGCGACTTATGCGAAGTCATACGCCAAGCTGATTCCGTCATTCCCGCGCAGGCGGGAAGCCATCCTGCCTTGCCGTTGCTCAACCCGTCCGTGGCCTGGCCGATTCCAACGCCGGCAGAGCCGGAACCAAACAGGTAGCCTGGATGCAGCGAAGGCGGAATCCGGGAAGGGGTGTAACGCGTTCCCCGGATTCCGCCTTCGCTGCATCCGGGCTACATATCTGCTCATGAAATGTGAAGACTTGAGTCGTAAGTGACTAATCATTGCCCAGCTTCCTGATGATCGACTTCGCCAATAACTCATTGATCTCGTTATGGCGTGGCACCAGCTGCGATTGCTTCATGATCGGATTGGTATACCAGTTGTGCCGCCCGCCATTGCGTGCCAGCACACAACCCATTTGTTCGAGGGCTCTGATTAGATCGCGCCTTTTCACTCAGGCCACCAGGAGTTCTTCGACTTTGTGGATATAGGGCACTTGGCCCGATTCGAAATCGACCAACAAGTCTTTCAAGTTCTCGACCAGTTCTTCCTTGGTCGTTCCCTGGGTCGGATAGTCAGGATATTCGTTGAGATACCCGAGATAAAAATCGCCATCCTGCCAAAAGGTGAATTTGATCGCTCTCATGTAAACCTCGCTTGGTAAGTCGACGAGAAACCGCGTCGTGGAAGCGGCCTTATGGAGCAGCCACCCCACGCAAAATCATTGACTTACGGCTGTCATACGGCAACTGACTTGTTTCTGACCTTGAGATAAGGGCCGTAGGATGTGGTGAGCGATAGCGAACCGCATCATTCCCAATGCCCAATACGGTTGATGCGGTTCGCTATCGCTCACCACATCCTACGATTGCATAATAACTCATTGATTAATAAGAACTTTAGTGGCTGCTACATAATGCCGCGTGGAAGCCGCATTCGCAATCACCCCCGCACCTGCCCCTCCCCCAGCACCACCCATTTCTGGCTGGTGAGGCCTTCCAGCCCGACCGGGCCACGGGCGTGGATTTTGTCGGTGGAGATGCCGATTTCGGCGCCGAGGCCGTATTCGAAGCCGTCGGCGAAGCGGGTGGAGGCGTTGACCATGACGCTGGCGGAGTCCACCTCGCGCAGGAAGCGGCGGGCGCGGCCGTAGTCTTCGGTGAGGATGGCGTCGGTGTGGTGGGAGCCGTGGGCGTTGATGTGCTGGATGGCTTCATCGAGGCCATCGACGACCTTGATGGCGATGATGGGGGCGAGGTATTCCTCGTCCCAGTCGGTCTCGCTAGCCTGTTTCAGGCCGGCTATATGGGCCCCTTCCAGGATGGCCAGCGCTTCCGGGCAGCAGCGCATTTCCACGCCGTGGCCGGCGAGCATGGCGCCGATGCCGGGCAGGGCGGTGGCGGCAACGATGCGCGCGACCAGCAGCGATTCGGTGGTGTTGCAGGTGCCGTAGCGCTGGGTCTTGGCGTTTTCGACGATTTTGACCGCGCGGGCGAGGTCGGCGCGGTCGTCCACGTAGACGTGGCAGTTGCCGTGCAGGTGCTTGATGACGGGGACGCGCGCTTCGCCGCTGATGCGTTCGATCAAGCCCTTGCCGCCGCGCGGGATGATGACGTCGACATAGTCTTTCATGGTGATGAGTTCGCCCACCGCCGCGCGGTCGCTGGTTTCGATCACCTGGACGGCGGTTTCCGGCAGGCCGGCGGCGGCGAGGCCTTCGCGCACGCAGGCGGCGATGGCCTGGTTGGAGCGCAGGGCTTCGGAACCGCCGCGCAGGATGGCGGCGTTTCCGGATTTCAGGCACAGGCCGGCGGCGTCGGCCGTCACATTGGGGCGAGCCTCATAGATGATGCCGATGACGCCGAGCGGCACCCGCATCTTGCCGACCTGGATGCCGGAGGGGCGGTATTTGAGTTCGTCCATCTCGCCGACGGGATCGGGCAAGGCCGCGATCTGGCGCAGCCCTTCGGCCATGCCGGCGACGGTCTTTTCATTGAGGGCGAGGCGGTCGAGCATGGCCGGTTCCAGGCCGCTCGCTCGGGCGGCGTCCATGTCTTGTGCGTTGGCGGCAAGCAACCTGGCGGCGTCGCGTTCGATCGCGGCGGCCATCGCCAGCAGGGCGCGGTTCTTCTGATTGGTGTCGGCGCGGGCGACGGCGCGCGAGGCGTCGCGCGCCTGGCGGCCGAGGGTGTGCATGTAAGTCTTGATGTCCATGTTTGTTTCTCCGTGGCGCCGGCCTCGCGGCCGGCGTCTTAAACCAGCCGGCTGGAAGCCGGCGCTACAAAGGCGGGGGCGTTGCCCTGGTTCATGAGAGCCAGCCCCAGTTGTTTCAGTTCATCCCAGGCGTCTTCCCGCAGCAGTCCCTTGGCGGCGCGGTCGAGGCGGGCGAGGCCGCGCATGGCCCAGGCCAGCTTGCTCAAGCCCGCGCGTTGCAGGGCGCGCTCCACCAGGCTTTGCCGGCTGTCCCAGACGCGCGCGGCCTGCATCAGGGCGGGTAGGCGTTCGCCGCGTTTGAGGCCGGCGGCGAGGCGGTAGAGGGTGCGCACCTCGCCGCCGATAAAGGCCAGCACCAGTGGCAACGCCTCGCCTTCCGCCTTGAGGCCATCCAGCACCCGGCAAAAGCGTGTGGCATCACCCTTGAGAAAGGCATCGGACAGGTCGGCCACATCATAGCGCGCGACATCGGTGACGGCGGCGCGCACGGCCTCGCGCTCCATCAGGCCGGGGGGCAGCAGCAGCGCGAGTTTTTCGATTTCCTGGTGCGCGGCGAGCAGGTTGCCTTCCACCCGCGCGGCCAGCCAGGCCAGGGTCTCACGGTCGGCTTTCAGGCTGTGGCGGGCGAGGCGCTCGCCAATCCAGTCGGGCAGGCGCTCCAGCGGCGGCGGCGCGGTCTGTACCAGGATGCCGCCGCGCTCCAGCGCACCGGCCCATTTGGTCGCCAACGTGGCCTTGTCGAGCCTGGGCGTGGTGATCAGAAGTACCGTGTCGGCGGGCGGATTGGCTACCCAGGCTTCGAGGGTCTTGCCGCCTTCGCTGCCGGGCTTGCCGGTGGGCAAGCGCAGTTCGATCAGGCGGCGACTGGAGAACAGCGAAAGCGAATCGAAACCGGCCAGCCAGGCTTTCCAGTCGAAGCCGGTTTCAGACTGATAAGACTGGCGTTCGTCGTAGCCCCGCGCGCGGGCGGCGGCGCGGATGCTGGCACAGGCTTCGTCGGTCAGCAGCGGTTCGTCGCCGCTGACCAGCCAGATTGGCGCCAGGCCGCGTTTGAGGTTGGCGTCGAGTTGCTCGCCACGTAATTTCATCAGCGTTTGAGATAGGACAGGCGGCGCAGAGCCTGGCGCAGGGCGTCCTGTTCCATCGCGAGGTTGAGGGCCGCTTCTTCGCTCTCCTTGGCCAGTACCCGGTCGTCGTTGTAGGAGAACTCGCGCGTCAGATGGATTTGCGCGGGCGCGATCAGCTGCGTCCCGACGGCGTCGTATGCGGACAGATCGACCCGATATTCCAGGCGGAATTCCCGCACCTTGCCGCCCCCCGAGAGGGACAGGATATTTTTCTGGCGGGCTTCTCCGGACACTTTGATGCGTACCGGAGCCCCTTCGCGCATTTCCACCAGCTTGCCCTGGCTACGCAGCGACTGGCGCAGCCCCTCGCCCAACGCCGAGCCACCCGGGGCATCAACATAGGCGGCCGCGAACGGCAACTGGGCCTGATCACGCAACTGGAAACCGCAGCCACCCAACAGACTCGCGACGGCGAGGATGGCCAGGAACTGGATTGCGCCGCGCCGGGGAAACAGAGCCATAGCTTTTTCCTCAGACAACAATGTTGACCAGGCGACCGGGCACCACCACGACTTTCCTGGCCGGCTTGCCACCCATGAATTTCTGGACATCTGGACTGGCGAGCGCGGCCTGTTCGATAGCCTCGCGGGCCGCGTCCGCGGCGACCTTGATCTTGCCGCGCAGTTTGCCGTTGACCTGGAGCATCAACTCGATCTCGTCGCACACCAGCGCGCTTTCATCCACTTCCGGCCAGGCCGCGCTCATCAGGCAGGCGCCCGGTTTCAGCGCCTGGAGCAGGCTGCGACAGATGTGCGGCACGATGGGGGAGAGCATCAGGACGATGGCGTCCAGGGCTTCCTGTTTCAGCGCGTGGGCCTGTGCGTCGTTGCCATCCAGCTTCACCAGGGCATTCATCAACTCCATGTTGGCGGCGATGGCGGTGTTGAATTGGCGACGCCGTTCGATGTCATCGCTAACCTTGGCGATGGTCTGGTGCAGCAGGCGGCGGAAGTCGTGTAGGGCGGGTTTCAACCCGCCATGGCCGGATGAATCCGGCCCCACCACTCCCGCCTCGACATGCTCATACACCATCTTCCACAGGCGGCGCAGGAAGCGGTTGGCGCCTTCGACGCCGGCGTCGCTCCACTCCAGGGATTGTTCCGGCGGCGCGGCGAACATCATGAACAGGCGCGCGGTGTCGGCGCCGTACTGGTCGATCAGCGATTGCGGGTCAACGCCGTTGTTCTTCGACTTGGCCATTTTCTCGGTGCCGCCTACCGTCACCGGCAGTCCGTCGGCCTTGAGCACGCTGGCGCCGTCGCGAATTTCCACCTCGGCGGGGTTGATCCACTGCTTTTTTCCCTCGCCCAGATCGCGGAAGTAGGTATCGGCGATCACCATGCCTTGCGTGAGCAGGTTGGTGAACGGTTCGTTGCTGCTTGGGTTATCACCGAACAGGCCGACGTCGCGCATCAGCTTGTGGAAAAAACGGGCGTAGAGCAGATGCAGAATGGCGTGCTCGATACCGCCGATGTACTGATCCACCGGCAGCCAGTAGTTGGCGCGCTCATCCAGCATGGCCGAATCGTTGTCCGGGCAGGCGTAGCGGGCGTAGTACCAGGACGATTCGACGAAGGTATCCATCGTATCGGTCTCGCGCTCCGCCTGGCCGCCGCATTTCGGGCAAGTCGTCTCGTAGAACGACGGCATTTTCTTGATTGGCGAGCCGATGTCGATCTTCACGTCTTCCGGCAGCACCACCGGCAACTGATCATCCGGCACCGGCACATCGCCGCAGGTTGGGCAATGCACGATGGGAATCGGGCAGCCCCAGTAACGCTGCCGGGAAATGCCCCAATCGCGCAGGCGATAGGTGGTGCGCTTCTCGCCCAGCTTGAGGCTCTTCAACACCAGGGCGATTTTTTCGATGGCGTCCTGCGAAGTCCGGCCGGAGAAATCGCCGGAGTCGAACAGGATGCCTGGTTCCACATAGGCTTCCGTGAGCGGCTGGGCCAGCTCGCCGTCGGCGGGCTTGATCACCGGCTTGATGGCCAAGCCGTATTTTTTCGCGAAGGCAAAATCCCGCTCGTCATGCGCCGGCACCGCCATCACCGCGCCTTCGCCATAGCCCATCAGCACGTAGTTGGCGATGAACACGGGAATCGGCTCGTGGGTGAAGGGGTGATAAACCTTGAGGCCGGTGTCCATGCCCTTCTTTTCCATGGTCGCCATGTCGGCTTCAGCGACGCTGCCCTGTTTGCATTCGGTAATGAAAGCGGCAAGTTCAGGATTGTCGGCAGCGGCCCGCTGCGCCAGGGGATGCTCGGCGGCGACCGCGACGTAGGTAACGCCAAACAGCGTGTCGGCGCGGGTGGTGAAGACTTTCAGCACGCTTTGGCCAGCCTCGCCGTCCTGGTGGCGCTCGGCCAGCGGGAAATGAATCTCCACCCCGAAGCTCTTGCCAATCCAATTGCGCTGCATGGTCTTCACCCGCTCGGGCCAGCCGGGCAGGTTGTCGAGTCCGTTCAGCAACTCGTCGGCATAGGCGGTGATGCGAAAGAAGTACATGGGGATGTCGCGCTTTTCCACCCGCGCACCGGAGCGCCAGCCGCGCCCGTCGATCACCTGTTCGTTGGCCAGCACGGTGTGGTCGACCGGGTCCCAGTTCACCGTCGCCATCTTCTTGTAGATCAGGCCCTTCTCGAATAGCCGGGTGAAAAGCCATTGTTCCCAGCGGTAGTAATCCGGTTTGCAGGTAGCCAGTTCGCGGCTCCAGTCGACCGCCAGCCCCAAGCGTTTCAACTGCCCACGCATGTAGTCGATGTTGGCGTATGTCCAGCCGGCGGGCGCCACGTTGTTGGCCAGGGCGGCGTTTTCCGCCGGCAGGCCGAAGGCGTCCCAGCCCATCGGCTGCAGCACGTTGTAGCCCTTCATTCGGTGGTAGCGCGCCAAGACATCGCCGATGGTGTAGTTGCGCACATGGCCCATGTGCAGTTTCCCGGACGGATAGGGGAACATGGACAGGCAGTAATACTTGGGCTTGGTGGCGTCTTCCGTGGCGCGGAAACTCCGTTTTTCTTCCCAATGTTGTTGCGCTTCCGGCTCGATGATTTCCGGTCGGTAATGAACGTCCATCTGAAGGGGTCATAGGTGCTTGAAGGAGCGCGGGATTATAGCCGCCTCGGATGACAGGCCGGCGTGGCCGCGTTTATACTTTCGCGCCCGATCGGCCTAACCGGGGTGAGAAGCGCGGGGTGAGAAGCGAAACATAAAATGTGGCGGAAACACGCCGACACATTTCATTTTTCCCATTTCTTTTATACCGCACCATCTTTCACGTTTTTGGGGGAGCACCCATGTCCAAGAAGCATCCCGTTGTTGTCGTCACTGGTTCCTCCGGCGCTGGCACCACCACTGTCAAGCGCGCGTTCGAACACATTTTCACGCGCGATCAACTGTCCGCCAGCGTGGTCGAGGGCGACAGCTTCCACAGTCTGGGCCGTGCCGAGTTCAAAGAAGCCATGAAGAAAGCTGAGGCACTGGGCAACCACAGCTTCAGCCACTTCGGCCCGGAAGCCAACGACTTCGCCGCCCTGGAAAACCTGTTCAGGACCTACGGCGAAACCGGCGGTGGCCAGCGCCGTTATTACATCCACAGCGATGAAGAAGCCGCCGCGCACAACGCCCAACTGGGCACCCACCTGAAGCCGGGCGAGTTCACTCCCTGGAAAGATTTTCCCACCCCCACTGACGTCTTGTTCTATGAAGGCCTGCATGGCCTGGTGGTAACCGACAAGGTGGACATGGCCAAGTACGTGGATCTGGCCGTCGGCGTGGTGCCCGTGGTGAACCTGGAGTGGATACAGAAGATTCACCGCGACGCGGCCGAGCGTGGCTATTCTGCCGAAGTGATCGTCGACACCATCCTGCGCCGGATGCCGGATTATGTGAACTACGTGACGCCACAGTTCTCGCGCACCGACATCAACTTCCAGCGCGTGCCCCTGGTCGACACCTCCAACCCCTTCATCGCTCGCGACATCCCCACCCCGGATGAAAGCCTGGTGGTGGTGCGCTTCCGCAATCCCAAGGGCGTTGACTTTCCCTACTTCCTCAACATGATCCCCGGTTCCTTCATGTCGCGCCCCAACAACCTGGTGGTGCCCGGCGGCAAGATGGGCTTTGCGATGGAAGTCATCCTCGGCCCGATCATCGAGCGCATGGTGGAAGCAAGCGGCAAGGCCTGATCCGACAGGCTGCTAGTCGCAAAAAAGCCGGGCGATGTCCGGCTTTTTCTTTCCTGTGATGGCTTACCCTACGCGCGTTTTTTATCGGATTGACGGAATGGCACGCCATGACGAACACCTGGAAAGACAGCATTTATCTGCAACGCGAGCAACTCGCCCGCATCCTGCAAGACCCCCTCGCGCGCCTGGCCGAACGCTGCGCGCCGGCCTGGGGTGAGCGCGAAGCCTTGAACGCGGTGCTGCTAGAAGGCTTCCCTGATATTCCCCATTGTTCCTTTCTCTACTGCGTTGGCTTCGACGGCGTCCAGATCTGCGACGACGTTGGCATCGAGGATGGCAAACCGAACCTGGTCCCCGGCCACTTTGGACGTGACCGCTCGCAACGGCCGTACATGAAGGAAGCGGTACCGGCCTGGGGATTTCTGCTTTCGGACGCCTACATCAGCCTGATGAAGCAGCGGCCCTCACTCACCGCCCTGCAAATCGTGCGTAGCCAGCGTGGTGCCGCGCTGGGTTATCTGGGGGCCGATTTTGATTTGCGTAATCTGCCGACAACCGCCGAGATTTATGAAGAACCCGGCGACTGGCGCCAGATCAAGGGCGACCCTTCGATCCGCGGCGCGGTGTTCCAGCAATGCCGCATCGAGAGTCCGATGGACCTGAATCTGGACAAAGGGCTGGCCATTCTGGAAGAACTCCTCGCCCATCGTGGCGTGTTCCAGTGCCAGATCCACTTCTCCAGCAGCCAGGCCACCATTTGGACCGTGCAGGATCCCTACCGTTATCGCATCCTCGACCAGGAGGCACTCGCCGATCCGGATATCTGCCTGCTCTACCCGCCGCAGCCTTACCCGGCCGATGCCCTGATCCCGGAGCAGGACATCGGACGCATTCTCATCCATCTACGCTCGTTGCGCCTGGCCGACGAGAACATCTATCTGCGCATGTCGTCGATCAATATTTTCAACGGGATGGTCAGCCTCACCTTTTCTTGCGACGGCTCGCACTACCTGCGTTATGACAAGTTTCTCGGCAGCGACAGCCCATTTGAATTCGTGGGTGGCTGATCAACCACATAGGTGAATGGCCGCCTCACGGTTCCTTTGACTCGCAACCGAACGAGCTCCCAGCCACGTTCCGACGCTGCTGCTCAAGCCAGCGCAGATCCCTCTTCCCACTCGGACAGAAAAAACGGCCAGGTCGCCCTGGCCGTTCCCCTGTGGCTCGGAATTCATTGCTTACATCGGATTGCCCGCGTCGTGCAGCACGGAGCCGTAACTGTCGTTGTTGCCTTTTTCCGGACCGGCATTGCCGACCTTGAATCCATCCTGGTTGTCCGGACCGGCCAAACTCCCATAAATGTTTTCCTGGCGGGCTTGTTCGGATAGCCCGGTACCGACAAAGGCTGGCCGCTCGTCATTCAGGATATTGCCGTAGGTGTCGGAGCTTTCTGGCCAGGCTCCAGCCGCGAAAGCCGGTATGGTCAACAGGGACATTGCCGCGAATGTAATGAGTTTTTTCATGATTTTCTCCTTTTCCTCTGTGAAACGAATCCCCGGCTTGGTGACGGGTGCAGGAGTAAAAGCATCATTCGTGCCAGCGTGCATGTTTACTGTAATTGATTGAATTTCAATGAATATTCTTGTTTTGTCGGTGGCGGGGTGGAAATAGTTGAATATTTTGTTCAACTATTTCCGCCCTGCATTGAACGATTCATTCATGGATGCCGCGAAGGGGCGGAGCCAGGCGCGCGATTCTGCGTTCCAGCGCCGGTCGCGAGATGCCCAGGATCGTGCAGGCCCGGCCCTTGTGCCCCCGGGTATATTCGAGCACGGCACGAACATGGCGCTGTTGCAGTTCTTCCAGGCTGATCAGTGAAGGCTGCATGCCGGCGCCGCCAGGCGCGATTTCACCTGCTGCCGGCATGACCCCGAGCAAGTCCACGGTAATGGTGTCATCCCGCGCCAGGATGACGGCGCGAGTCAGAACGTTGTCCAGTTCGCGGATGTTGCCAGGCCAATCATAGGCACGCAGATACGCCCAGGCTTGTTCGCTGATCTGGGAAACCGACTTGTGCACCTTGCGCCGAATCTTGGCCAGCAGGTTCTCCACCAAAGGCGGAATGTCCTCGCGTCTTTCGCGCAAGGGTGGCAGATGCAGGGCGAAGACATTGAGGCGGAAATACAAATCCTCGCGGAAGGTTTTCTGGCGTACCGCCTCTTTCAGGTCGCGGTTGGTGGCGGCGATGATGCGCGCGGATGCGGCGAGTGTTTCTGTGCCCCCCACCCGTTCAAAGGTGCGCGTTTCCAGTACCCGTAATAGCTTGGCTTGCAGGTTGGGGGACATTTCACCGATTTCATCCAGAAACAGCGTGCCCCCGGCGGCGATCTCGAATTTCCCCTGCGTGCGCCGGTCCGCTCCCGTGAAGCTGCCCTTCTCGTGCCCAAAAAGCTCGCTTTCGAGCAAGGTGTCGACGATGGCGGAGCAGTTTACCGCGATGAAAGTACCTGCCCGATCCGAGTGCTGGTGGATGGCCTGTGCCACCAGTTCCTTGCCGGTGCCGGTTTCACCGGTGATGACCACGCTGGAATCCGTCGGCGCGATGTGCCCCAGCATTTTGCACACCTCGGTCATGGCCTGGCTGCTGCCTATGATGCGGGAGAAATGGCGCCGTTCCTCCGTGGTGGCTTCCATGCCGCCGGTGTGGCGGTCATGGCATAAGGCGGCGGCAAGCGTGCGGTCGAGTTCCGACTCATCGAGGGGTTTACGCAGGAAGTCATAAGCGCCCCGCTTGATGGCTTCGATGGGCAGGCCAGTATCGTGAAGACCGCTGATCATGATGACCGGCAGGTCGGTTTTCTTGGCCCTGATCTCACCCAATAGATCGAGTCCGAAACCGTCCGGCATCTGCTGGTCGAGCAGAACGGCATCAAAATCAGGGTCGATCAAGGCATTTCTGGCATCACGCAGGGTCACCGCGACAGCCGGATGGTGATGCAGCGCCTCCATGTGCATGGCGATCAGCTTCGCCAGCGAAGGATCACCCGCAACGATCAGTATGCGTGACATGGGCAATCTCCTTCCCGCCAAGCCAGCCCCCTGGATCCGGCTGTTTTTCGGGCTGGTCAATCTGACCGGTATTGGCGTGTCGATCTATCGTGAAGCACTCGGCTATTTGCCCGCAGCCGCCTTGATCGCCAGCAGTTCCACGGCCTGCTCCAAGCTGACCGTATCCGGGTTCATGTCGCGGGGCAGCGTGGCGTTGAGCTTGCCGTGCTGCACGTAAGGGCCATAACGGCCGGACTTGAGGGTGATGGGTTTGCCGTCGCCCGGGTGGGTGCCAAGTTCCTTGGCCGGCACGGGGGCGGCGCGTTTGCTGGCGCCCGCGCCGCGCGGCTCGAACTCGAAGCCGACCTTGCCGGCCTTGTCACCTTCCTTCTCGCGCACCAAAAAGGCGGAGAACTTGCGGCGGGTGCGGGCGGAGATGAAACCGGTCAACAGGTCGGTCTTGCCCTCCGCAAGCAGCTTCCGCATCTGCGCGGGCTCCACCGGCTGTTGCAGGATCAGCTTGCCACTCCGGAAATCGCAGGCGCGCTCGGGCCCGACGCTGCGTTCGCAGACATAAGCGTTGCCGTGTTCATAGACCGCCGCGCCGCACTTGGGGCACTTGCCCAGGCTTTCCTGGCCGGAAAAGTCAACGGCTTCGGCGGCCTCACCCTCGCGTGGCAGGCCGAAGTCGAATTCCGGCAGCTTGTCGTCGTTGAGGCGGATTTCGGCGTCGAACGGACGGCCCATCTTGTTGCGGAAGCCGGTGAGCGGGCCGATCTTGCCTTCGCTCAGTAGCGCTTCCATTTCCGCCACTTCGAACTGGCGCCCGGCGACGATCTTCCAGGCGCTCCAGTCGCAGGACTGGCAGGCGAATTTCTTGTAATTCTCCTTCACCACGCCGCCGCATTTCGGGCAAGGGGTTTTCAGGGTGGCAAAGTCGCCCGGCACGGTGTCGGACTCGTAGCGTTTGGCGCGCTCGACGATGTCCCGGGCCAACGCGGTGATGTGGCCCATGAACTCTTCACGGGTGAGCTTGCCGCGCTCCAGTTGCGCCAGCTTGTATTCCCATTCACCGGTGAGTTCCGGCGAAGCCAGTTCGCTGATGCCGAGGCCGCGCAGCAGTGTAATCAGGGAAAAAGCCTTGGCGGTGGGCAGCAGATCGCGCCCCTCGCGGTGCAGATAGACCTCCGAGATCAGGTTCTCGATGATCTGTGCCCGCGTCGCCGGCGTGCCGAGGCCGCGCCCGGCCATCGCCGCGCGCAGTTCCTCGTCGTCCAGCAGCTTGCCGGCGCCTTCCATCGCGGAGAGCAGGGTGGCTTCGTTAAAACGCGCGGGCGGACGGGTAAAGGCGGCCTTGATGTCCACCGCTCGGGTTTGCAAGGTCTCACCGGGGACGAGGGGCACCAGGGAAGGACCGCCCGCGTCGTCCTCGACCTGAGCTTCTTTGCCGTACACCGCCAGCCAGCCGGGGTTCACCAGTACCTTGCCTTCGGTCTTGAAGGCTTCCTGCTTTTGCGTGGAACCTCCGACGCGGGTGATGCGGGTGGTGATCGAGTATTCCGCCGCCGGATAGAACACCGCCAGGAAGCGGCGGGTGACCAGATCGTAGAGCTTCTGTTCGATCTCGTTGAGCGACTTGGGCGGCGTGCCGGTGGGGATAATGGCGAAGTGATCGGAAATCTTGGCGTTGTTGAAGATGCGCTTGTTCGCCGTGACCCAGTTTTTTTCCAGAATAGTGGCGGCCAACGGCGCATAGGCCTCGGGCAGGCCAGCCAGCACCTGTTTCACCGTGGGCAGGTAATCTTCTGGCAGCGCGCGCGCGTCGGTACGTGGATAAGTCAGCACCTTGTGCCTTTCGTACAGCGCCTGCGCCAGGCCCAGAGTGACCTTGGCGGAGAAGCCGAACCTGCCGTTGGCTTCGCGTTGCAGGCTGGTGAGGTCGTACAGGAGCGGTGAGAGCTGGCTGGATGGCTTGGTCTCTTCTTCCGCGTGCGCCGGTTGATTCAGGCAGGCGGTGCGAATGGCCTCCGCGCGCGGCTGTTCCCAGAGACGATAGGCGGTGGCGTGCTCGTCGTCTTCGTTCTTTTTGAACTTCTCGTCGAACCAGCGCCCCGTGTATTCGCCGAGTCCGCCGGCAAAGCGCGCTTCCAGTTCCCAGTAGGCGCGCGGCACAAAGCGGCGGATGCGCTCTTCGCGCTCCACTATGATAGCCAGTGTCGGCGTCTGCACGCGGCCGACGGTGGTGAGGTGAAAGCCGCCGGTCTTGGAGTTGAAGGCGGTCATGGCGCGGGTGCCGTTGATGCCGATCAGCCAGTCGCTTTCCGCGCGGCTGAAGGCGGCGTCACGCAGGCCGGCCATTTCCGAGGCTTCGCGCAACGCCAGAAAGCCGTCGCGGATCGCGCCCTGGGTCATGGATTGCAGCCACAGTCGGCGCACTGGCTTCTGCGTGCCACTGTGCTGGGCGATGTAATTAAAGATCAGTTCGCCCTCGCGTCCAGCGTCACAGGCGTTGATCAGGCCTTCGACGTCCTTGCGCTTGATCAGGCGGGTCAGCAGTTTCAGGCGGTCTTCGGTTTTCTCGACGGGTTGCAGGGCGAAGTGCGGCGGGATCACCGGCAGATGCGCGAACGACCATTTGCCGCGCTTGACCTCATACTCCTCCGGCACGGTCAGCTCCAGCAGGTGGCCGACGGCGGAAGACAGCAGGTAATGCTCGGACTCGAAAAACTCTTTTTCTTTAGTGAAGCCACCCAGGGCGCGAGCGATGTCCTGAGCGACCGAGGGCTTCTCGGCGATGATGAGTTGTTTGGGCACAGGAGGCTGGCTCGTTAATGAAGCGTGGGTTGCCAACCGTCGTCGCTGAATTCGCCGCTGCCGCCACGCACCAGGTCTTCCAACCAGAGCACGTCACCCGCGCCGTTGAGTTTCCAGAGGGCGAGCAGGGCGATCCACTTGATGCGGTCGGCGGAGACTTCGGGGTCTTCCAGGGCCATCGCCTGCTCGATTACCCATTCACGGGCATGGGCGAACAGCAGGCCACTGCCTTCCAGGAAGGTGAGAAAGCCGCGTCCCTCGGTGGCCAGGCGGCTGATTTCGGCATCGCTATAAACACGCAGAGACGGGATGCCATTGCTGGCGGTGTCGGGAGCCAGGGTGTCCAGGGCGGCCAGCCAGTTCAGGGCGGCGCCAATATCGGCATCTTCGAAACCCGCGGCGGACAGCTTGCGGGAAAGCTGTTCCGGGGCTGGGAAATGCTCGGTAAACAGATAGGTGTCGTAGAGGTAAAGGAGGATGTCGAACATGGTTAGTAGAGTCTTTGGTAGAGGCCGCCGGGCATTCTCGCGACTTGGCCGTTCATTTCGGCCGCGAGAAGCCTGACCGAAAGCGTTTCCACCGTCAAGCCAAGGCGGCCGGCGAGCTGATCCGGCGCAAGCGGGCCGCCGGACAGGGTTTCCAGGAGGTCATCGGCGCCCTCCGGGGCGGCGGTGGCGGGCGCCGAGGGTGGCAGCTCGCGGCCCAGTTCTTCCAGGATGTCGTTGGCCGACTCCACTAGCTTGGCGCCCTGTTTGATCAGGCGATGGCAACCCTTGGACAGCGACGAATGAATAGAACCGGGGATGGCGAACACATCGCGTCCTTGTTCGCCGGCCAGGCGCGCGGTGATCAGCGAACCGCTTTGCAGTGCCGCTTCCACCACCAGCACGCCCAGCGAAAGCCCACTGATGAGGCGATTGCGGCGCGGAAAGTGGCCGCGTTTCGGTGCCGTTCCAATCGGAAATTCGGAGACGATGGCGCCGCCCGCCGCCAACCGGTGCGCCAGTTCGCGGTTGCGCGCCGGATAAACGCGGTCAAGACCGGTGCCCACCACCGCCACACTGCTGGCAAGCCCCGCGAGGCCGCCTTCGTGAGCGGCGGCATCAATGCCCAACGCCAGACCGCTGACGATGGTCAGCCCGGCTTGCGACAGGCTTGCGGCGAAGGCGCGGGCATCGCGCAAACCCTGCGGCGTGGCGTTGCGGCTGCCGACAATGGCCAGCATCGGGCGCGCGAGCCAATCCGGGTCGCCCTTCACATAAAGCCAGGCGGGCGCATCGGGCAGGTCGCGCAGTTGCGCGGGGTAGGCCGGGTCGCCCCAGGTGATCAAGTGGTTTTCCGGCGCCGCCAGCCAGTCCAGGCCGGGCTGCAGCAGGGCGGCGTCGACACCGGCGGCAATGCCACGGGCGAGCGGGTCGCCGACCAGAGGCGCCAGTTGCGCCGCACTCGCCTGGCAGATGGATTCCACGCCAGGAAAGGCGTCGAGCAAACGTCGCACGCCGTCCCGGCCAAGGCCGGGCACGGCTTCCAGGGTCAGCCAGAAAAAGGCGTCAGGGCGTTGCGGCATGATTTGGCCTGCTTGCCGGCAAGGTTGCCGGCGCGACAAGGCCGACTAGGGATTGCGGGCGCTGTCGCCCAGGCTGATTTGCTCGTTGCTTTTCATCACCAGCGCATAGGCCACCTTGTTGAACACCCGGTAGACAAAAGCCAGGCCAACACGCGTGTCGGGTAAGGCACTTTTATCGCTCTGGTCCCTGATGCAGTCGTTGCCGTGGTCTTCGCCCCCCGCCAGGAAGGCGATTTTGTCGGCGCGCACGCATTTGGGGTCGGCCACCGAGCGGCCGGCGCGGAACAGCGCCAGGACATGGCCGGGTTCCAGGCCGTCGCGCAGGCCACGGTCGAGCACCACAGTCATCCAGACACCGGCATGCACGGAGCCACCGATCATGGCGGCCACCTTGGCGGAGATGGGTATTTCCGGCGCGTGCGGCAGGTACTGAATGGGCTCCGCTTTCCAGGCTGGTAGCAGGCGATCGCGCTCCAGCACTTCCTGTTCGGCGCGGGTGATGCGCAGCAGTTGCGGGTCACCCGGCAGCACGGTTTGCGCTTCACCCACGTGCACCAGCTCGTAAGCCAGCACTTCCTTCTTGTCATTCGGATTCTTGATCGGCTGGCCCAGGCGCACGATGCGCCAATCCACGGTGCCGCCATCGCCACGACCGGCATAGATGCGGTCGTTCACCCCGAACATCACGCGCGCGTCGCTGGAGCCGAGGATGCGCGGCGCATTTTCCAGGTCGCTCGGGTCGCCCACCCCGCTGCGCGACAGCAAAGGCGTGATGGCCTGCTCGGGAATGCTGGGAATGCCGGTTTCCTTGATGACAATGGGTTCACCATAAGCGTGCGGCGAAAGTTTCACCGTCGCGTTGAGGCGCGGCCCTTTTTCCAGGCTGAGGCGGACATTGCCGGCGCCGTCACGGCCCAGCCGCACCACATCGCCGGGGTAGATCAGATGCGGGTTCTTGATTTCGTCCCGGTTGAGATGCCAGACATTCGGCCACTGCCAGGGGTCTTTGAGAAAGGTTTCCGAGATGCCCCAGAGGGTATCGCCCTTGACCACGACATGTTGCGCGGGGGCGTTGTCCTGGAGGCGAACCTGGTCGGCCCAGGCCGGGAACGTCAGGGATAAAGCGGCGGTCAGCAGTAAGGTGCGCATGGTTCCTGCCCTTGGTTGGTTAACGTCAAACAAGCTCGCGTCTCCACTGTGGCGCCGGCTTCCATCCTGCGGGGTGGCCTCGCCGCCATGATCGTTAGGCGCTAAACGCGCTGATTTATAATGCAATCCGATTCGAACTTAAACCAGTTTCTCAGAAATCCCACCCATCATGGCCCTCCTCAAGATTGTTCACTATCCCGACCCGCGCCTGCACAAGATCGCCCAGCCCATCACCACGGTGGATGACAACATCAAGGCGCTGATCGCCAACATGGCGGAGACCATGTATTCCGCCCCCGGTGTCGGCCTCGCCGCCACCCAGGTGGACCGCCATGTACGCCTGATCCTGGTGGACATCAGCGAGTCGAAAAACGACCTCAAGGTGTTCATCAACCCGGAAATCCTCGAAGCCAGTGGCCAGAGCGAACACGAGGAAGGCTGCCTATCGGTGCCCGGCATTTATGACACAGTCACCCGCCCGGAACGTGTCCGGGTGCGCGCCCTCGACCGCGACGGGCAGCCTTTCGAACTGGAAGCCGACGGCCTCATGGCGGTGTGCGTCCAGCACGAAATCGACCACCTCAACGGCAAGGTGTTCGTGGAATACCTCTCCCGCCTGAAACAGGAGCGCATCCGCAAGAAACTTTTAAAACAGGCGCGGGAAGCGATGTGATGCGCCTGATCTTCGCCGGAACCCCTGAATTCGCCGCCGCCGCCCTCAAGGCCCTGATCGCCGCCGGGCACGAGATTTCCCTGGTGCTCACCCAGCCGGACCGCCCCGCCGGGCGCGGCATGAAACTCAAGGCCAGCCCGGTGAAGGCCGTCGCGCTGGCGCATGGCCTGACCGTGGCGCAACCGGAAAATCTGAAAAGCGAAGCAGCGCGGCAACCCCTACTTGCAGCAGGCGCCGAGGCCATGGTGGTTGCCGCCTATGGCCTGATCCTGCCGGAAGCCGCGCTGGCCATGCCGCGCCTCGGTTGCGTGAACATCCACGCTTCCCTCCTGCCGCGCTGGCGCGGCGCCGCGCCGATCCACCGCGCCATCGAGGCAGGCGACCGGGAAACCGGCATCACCCTGATGCGGATGGACAAAGGCCTGGATACCGGCGCCATGCTCACGCGCGCCGCTCTGCCCATCCTCGACAGCGACACCACCGGCAGCCTGCACGATAAGCTGGCGGAATTGGGCGCACGGGAAATCGTCGCCCTGCTGCCCCGGTTGGAAACGATGGCTGGCGAGAAGCAGGACGACACCCTGGCGACCTACGCGAAGAAGATAGCCAGGAACGACGCCCGCCTGGACTGGAGCCGCCCCGCCGAGGAACTCGATCGCCGCATCCGCGCCTTCAACCCCTTCCCCGGCGCCCACGCGCTGTTCGCGAATGAGTCGATCAAGGTCTGGCGGGCGCGTCCGGTAATGGATGCCGGCCAACCCGGCACCGTGCTGTCGGTGAGCAAGGAAGGATTGCGCGTCGCCTGTGGCAGCGGCGCGCTGGACATCCTGGAAGTACAGAAACCGGGCGGCAAGCGCCTCGCCATCGCCGCCTTCCTCACCGGCGGTTCGATCAAACCGGGCGACCGGCTTTTGTAGCGCCGGCGCTACAAGCCCCGATTGAATTTTTCCCGCTTCCCCGCATCTATGGCCTCGACTGAATTCATTAGAGGAACCGCGCAATGCTCAACAACTGGCTGAAAACCACCCTGCTGATGGCCGCCATCGTCGCCTTGTTCGGGGCGGTGGGCATGTTGCTCGGCGGCGCCACCGGCATGGTGATCGCGCTCTTGCTCGGTGGCGCCATGAACCTGTGGGCCTACTGGAATTCCGACAAGATGGTCCTGCGCATGTACAACGCCCAGGAAGTCGGCCCGGCGGACGCGCCCGAGTTCTACAACCTGGTCGCGGAACTGGCGCGGCGCGCGCAATTGCCCATGCCCCGCGTCTATGTCATCGACGAAGCCCAGCCCAACGCCTTCGCCACCGGGCGCAACCCGGAACACGCCGCCGTCGCCGCCACCACCGGCATCCTGCAGATGCTGTCGGCGCGCGAACTACGCGGGGTGATGGCGCATGAACTGACCCATGTGAAGAACCGCGACATCCTTACTTCCACCCTTTCCGCCACCGTAGCCGGCGCCATCGCCTCGCTGGCGCAATTCGGCTTCCTCTTCGGTGGCGACCGCGAGCGGCCCAACATGATCGTGCAACTGGTGGTCATGATCCTGGCGCCACTGGCCGCCACCCTGATCCAGATGGCGATCTCGCGCGCCCGCGAATTCGGCGCCGACCACGGCGGCGCGGAAATCTCCGGCGACCCGGAAGCGCTCGCATCAGCTTTGCGCAAGATCGAGGCCCACGCGCGCGGCACGCCGCTGGACACCGCCGACCGGCACCCGGAAACCGCCCAGATGATGATCATCAACCCACTTTCCGGCGGCGATCTCTCCGGCCTGTTCCGCACCCACCCGGCCACCGAAGAGCGCGTCGCCCGCCTGCTGGAACTGGCCCGGCGCGGGGTCTGACACCCTGCGACCCGCCCGGATTCAATCCGACTCCTTGATCCACATCATTTTCCGGGCAACCTCCCGCACCGTATAACCCCGCCGTCCATGTGGACGAGAAAATAAGGGGACTGCCATGTTGCGTCTGGTTTTACTAGCACTACTCACCCTGTTCACCTTCGGTCGAGCCTGGTCTGACGACTGCGTCGACTGCCACGTGAAGACCTCGCCCGGCATCGTCGCCGATTGGCAGTTAAGCAAACATTCACTCGCCAAAAAAGACCGCGCCACTTGCGCCACCTGCCACGGCAAGGCGCATAGCACCAAGGACGACTCCAAGCTCGCCAAGATGCCGACGGCGGAAACCTGCGGTTCCTGCCACGACGATCAGGAAACCCAGTTCAAGAAAGGCAAGCACAACCAGGCCTGGCTCGCGATGTCGGCCATGCCCACCACCCACATGCTGCCCAGACAGTTTTCCGAGGGCATGAAGGGCTGCGGCGGCTGCCACAAGCTCGGCGTGGGCAAGGAAGAGCAGAAGAAACTGCATGCCGAAGGCGCCTATGGCATGGCCTCTTGCGACGCCTGCCACACACGCCACGTTTTCAGCAAGAAGGAAGCGCAGCAGCCGCAAGCCTGCCAGACCTGCCACATGGGCTTCGACCATCCGCAATGGGAGATGTATTCCACTTCCAAACATGGCACGCGCGCTTTGCTGAAGCAGGTCGGCGTCCTGCCGGAAACCTCATCGGCGCCCACCTGCCAGACCTGCCACATGCAGGAAGGCAACCACGAAGTACGCACCGCCTGGGGCTTCCTCGCCGTGCGCCTGCCGCTGCCGGATGATCCGCAGTGGAAGGCCGATCAGGTCACCATCCTGCAAGCCTTGGGCGTTCTCGACCCGTCCGGCAAGCCCACCGCCCGTATCGAAGCGGTCAAAGCCGCCGATGTGGCGCGGCTGACGGTGGAAGCCTTCCAGAAGGAACGCGAAAAGATGGTCAAGACCTGTACCCAGTGCCACGCCGAGAAGTTCGCGCGCGGCGAGCTGGAAAAGGGCGACAAGATCATCCGCGAGGCCGACCACCTGCTGGCCCAGGCCATCCGCATCATCGCCGACCTGTACAAGGATGGCGTGATCGCGAAACCGGCCGGCTACGCCTATGCCTTCCCCGACCTGTTGGCCTTCCACGACGCGCCGCGTCCGATCGAACACAAGCTGTTCGTCATGCACCTGGAGCATCGCATGCGCACCTTCCAGGGCACCTTCCACGCCAACCCGGACTATGCCCTGTGGTACGGCTGGAGCGAAATGCTGCGTGATCTGGCCGAGATCAAGGAAATGGCCGCCGACCTGCGTGACCAGCACGCCAAGGTCAAGAAGGTCACGAGGAAATAAGCCGGGGCGGCCACGGCCGCCACTTCGCGCGGGGGCCACGCCGGTAGGGGTGGCCCCCGTTTTTATTGGGCCGGTAACGCCCTGAAACAGCTCCTTGCAATCGGTAATGGTTCGGACATACCAGGATGACCCCCCCCACCTAGAGTGGAATTACCCGCCGCGCATTCCGCGCAAGCGGGCAACCACAAGGAGTCCATCATGAAAACCCCCATGAAAACCCTGGCGCCCGTCGCCATCCTCGCTTTCCTGTCTCTCACCGCCGGCGCCGCCCAGGCCGACGACCGTTCCTGCCTGTTCGACCCGCCGGCGGCTTCCGCCGCACAGACCGCGCCCGCCGTCATACCAGGCACGCGCATGGACGTGGCGCGTGGCGAAATGGGCAAAATAGAAGCCGCCCTGCGCAGTGGCCAAATCACCCCCTACGAAGCCGGCCGCTTGATGCGCCAGCAATGGGAGCTCACCCAGTTCCAGCGTGGGTTCCTGGAAGGCGCCCAAACGACGCGGAGTAACGCGGGAACGAGCGGAGGTTGTGGCCTCGGCGCGAACCTCGGCCTCGACCTCGCCCCCCTGGGCGATGTGGCAAGTAGCGTGGCGAAAAACGGCATGCAAACCGCCACCAAGGTGATGCGCGCGCTGATGCGTGAAACCGAGCGGCTGATTCAGGAAAAAGCGGCCGCGGAGGGCTCCGAGCTCTGAGCCTGTCCACTCCCCCCTTTTTCAAAGGGGGGTTTCATGGACAGCCCCTTACACCCCCGCCGCCTGCTGGTCCGCGTGGTAGCTGGAGCGCACCAGCGGGCCGCTGGCGACATTTCTGAAGCCCATTTCCAGGGCGATCCTTTCAAATTCAACGAACTGTTCCGGCGCCACAAAGCGTTCCACCGGCAAGTGATGGCCGGAAGGTTGCAGATATTGGCCGACGGTGAGCATGTCCACGCCATGCGCGCGCAGATCGCGCAGCACTTCCAGCACTTCCGTGTCGGTCTCACCCAGGCCCAGCATGATGCCGGACTTGGTCGGCACGGCCGGGCAACGTTCCTTGAACTGTTTCAGCAGCCGCAGCGAATGCGCGTAGTCGGCGCCGGGGCGGCAAGCCTGGTACAGGCGCGGCACGGTTTCCAGATTGTGGTTCATCACGTCGGGCGGGTCGCCGGCGAGGATGTCCAGGGCGACCTCCAGGCGCCCACGAAAGTCCGGCGTGAGGATTTCGATCCGGGTGCCGGGCGAAGCGGCGCGGGCGGCGCGGATGCAATCGACGAAGTGTTGCGCGCCGCCATCCTTCAGGTCGTCGCGGTCGACACTGGTGATGACCCCATATTTCAGGCGCATCGCCGCCAGGGTTTCCGCCAGATGGCGCGGCTCCTCCGGATCGGGCGGCAGCGGCTTGCCGTGGCCGACGTCGCAGAATGGACAGCGCCGCGTGCACAGGTCGCCCAGGATCATGAACGTGGCGGTGCCGTGGCGGAAACATTCGCCCAGGTTGGGGCAGGACGCCTCCTCGCACACGGTATGCAACTTCGCTTCCCGCAGGATCGCCTTCAGCTCGACCACTTCCCGCGCGGTCGGCGCCTGCGCCTTGATCCACGCCGGCAGCCTCAAGCGCGGCCTGGGCACGATCTTGATGGGAATGCGCGCGGTCTTGGCGGCGCCCTTGTGAAGTTCGGAATCAGCCATGGTTTGCTCCCCCCTCCAGTGGGATAACCAGCGGCTTGGCCGCGGTCTTTGTGCAGCCTAGGAGCCTGTCGGACTTTGGTCGTCGATAGCGAAAACGAGCCAGCGATGTTTCGGCGCAGCCAAAATCGGCCCCAGCGAGACCATTTTTTACCGGATTCCCCGCCGCATGGTGGCTCCATGGGGCAAAAGGCCGGTGAAAAATGGGCCGCCGCAGTCGATTTGCAGCCGACGATTCCAAAGTCCGACAGACTCCTAGGCGAATGATTAGTCGTTTCATCAGAGGGGCGGGGGATGAGGAAATGACGGTGGCGCAAGGATAACCGTTGCTCCCCGCTGGCGGGTCTGGAACCGACGCGGTGGCGTTGGCCGTGGCCAGTTGTTACCCGGAATTTATCGTGGAATCAATGTGAAACAATGTGCAAATCAATGCTATTTCTCCCTCGCAGGCCGGCCCGGCTTGCGGGGCGAGGCCCGGCGATTGGCCAATGCCTCGATCTGTTCGCGAAAACGGTCGTTGCCGAGCGCCCAGCCCTTGTTGGTGGCCTCTCGGATATTGGCAATCTGCGCCTCTTCTAGACCGGCGTGGAATAGTTGGCGATAGGCCGCCTGGCGGGCTGCGGCATCGCTCCCCATAGAGAGGTAGAGCGGATGGTCGGTCACCAGGTCGTCGCACTCGCCATCGGCATGCGCGCGGTAGCTCGACCAACGGTAATCGCGCGGATGGACGACCATCCCGGCTCGCACCGGATTGAGTTCGATATAGCGCGAACAGGCCTGCAGGTAAGACTCAGCATCGACCACCGTCGACTTGTAGCGTCCTTCCCACAGGGTGCCAGTGCGGCCGTAGCGGTGGTTGAAGTGCTGCACGTAGCGGCGTCCGACCGATTGCAGCGTGCGCCCGGCGCTGGTGTCGCTGGTGGGAGTGGCGAGCAGGTGGACGTGGTTGGCCATGAAGACGTAGGTGTGGATCGCCAATCCCTCGCGGCGCGAGGCATCCAGCAGGCAGCCTCGGAAAAAGGCGAAGTCCTCGTCGCCGGCGAAGATTACCTGGCGGTTGTTGCCGCGCTGGATCAGGTGCAGCGGCATGCCGGGAACGAAGTAGCGGGGTAGACGGGCCATGCGATGGCGGGACTGATCGGCCTATGTCGGGTACTTCTTCTGATGCTGGTGCAGGACCCAGCCAATCCGGACGCGCCGCCCGACGATGCGATACACGAGCAGGAAAGGGTATTTCATGATCACCAACTACCGCGTGCCAGCCACTTGGCCGCTCGGCCGATCTGCGGGAAGGTTTCAAGCTGGATAGCGTAATGACGAATCTCACCCATGACCCGATCAGCGGTCGCCTGGCTGTACTCGGCGTAGAACGATTCGATTGCCAGCAAGTCGCGCCAGCTCGTGGCGACCATTCAAGCCGCTTGCTTACCGGCACGCCGAGCCTGCTGTGCCGCGACTGCGGCGAACGCCTCATCTGTGGAATTCCACCCTTCCACCTCGCCCGATTCGAAACCGGCATGGATCGCTTTCTCGCGCCAGTCCAGATAGTCGAGATGGACGGCGATGGCTTTGCGGGCCAGCTGTTCGGGGGAAGCGTGCGCCTTGGCGGCCGCTTTCACTAAACGGGTTTTGTGCGTCTTGGGCGGTACGATGGCGTCAGACATGGCGGTTGTCACCGAATGGAAAGGATGCTGATGGAGAGTGTAGCAATCAGGATTCTTGTCGAAGATGGGACTTGTTGTTCACGCGGATTCAGACCAACTTCAAGGCCAAAAACGGGTTCAGTTTACCAAATTAATTCGAGTCTGACCCCTATTTCTCCCTGTGCCGCGACTGCGGCGAACGCCTCATCTGTGGAATTCCACCCTTCCACCTCGCCCGATTCGAAACCGGCATGGATCGCTTTCTCGCGCCAGTCCAGATAGTCGAGATGGACGGCGATGGCTTTGCGGGCCAGCTGTTCGGGGGAAGCGTGCGCCTTGGCGGCCGCTTTCACTAAACGGGTTTTGTGCGTCTTGGGCGGTACGATGGCGTCAGACATGGCGGTTGTCACCGAATGGAAAGGATGCTGATGGAGAGTGTAGCAATCAGGATTCTTGTCGAAGATGGGACTTGTTGTTCACGCGGATTCAGACCAACTTCAAGGCCAAAAACGGGTTCAGTTTACCAAATTAATTCGAGTCTGACCCCTATTTCTCCTATTTCTGGGGCGATGCGCGGCGGCAGGGTTGATTCACCGAGATGATCCAGAACCTTCTGCACGATGTCGGCATCGGTGATGAAGGCGATGATGCGCATCGGGGCGTGACAGTTCGGGCAGACCAGAGGCAGCGCTTCATAGATGCGCGCCAGCAGCATGGCCCACAGATAGTGCGATACGGCACGGTGGGGTGGAGCCTCTTCCGTGTCGGCGGCCACAGCCGGAGGCGGGGCAGTCACTTGCACTGGCGCCATTGCTGTGACGGCGGCACGCATCGGCGAGTTGGGCGCCAGCACGCCGTAGTAGCGGTGGCGGTGCGCGCGGGGTGGCGGGATGAGGGCGGCGATTTTGTCGATCAGTTCCAGCGGGGTGAGCACCAGATCACGCGGGCTATCCGAGCGGGGTTTTGGGTTGTGATAAATCAGATGCTCGGCATCCAGCGGGTGCAGATGCTCCAGCGCGAAGGGTGGACGGGCGCAGTAGCGCAGCAGACGTTCCAGTCCTGCCCGGTCTGTGCCGCCGATGCACACCGGCTCCACCACAGAACTGGCTCGCCGGGGTTGAACCAGGGGAAAATCCCTCTTGAGTGGGCGTCGATCAGCCGCTGCGGGGAAAGATCGCCGCCCGCCGCCAGCAAGCCGTTGGGCTCGCGCAGGGCGGAATCGAGCGGCGGGAAAGGGTCGTTCGGGTTAAGCCATGGAATCACGCTTTGAGGCTGTCGCGCACTCGTTCCAGCCGGCTTTTCACTTCTTTCGCCAGTTCTTCGACGTCGGGCTTGTTCACCAGTTTTAGCACCGCTTCCGGGTCCATGAAGGCGACCGTAATCTTGCCGTCGGCTT
>Ga0210044_10002254_pt1 | contig 28875 bp, 30 predicted proteins | sample CryGey13umfilter_2_FD_183959 | JGI IMG/M metagenome (GOLD analysis project Ga0210044, IMG submission 183959) | Groundwater microbial communities from aquifer in Utah, USA - Crystal Geyser 4/9/14 3 um filter (SPAdes) (version 2) | ecosystem: Environmental > Aquatic > Deep subsurface >... | reverse complement strand
GTATTTCAGCGCGGATGGCTGCGTTAAAAAGAACGAAGTCTCGTGCGCTTCCCAAAGTTATGAGCTGCTTCAGGAGATGCAGTCTTTATTTCTTAGATATGGTATTATCTCCCGCATAACTGACTTCGACCGGAAAGATAAGTGCATCAGCCTATCAATCTCTTCCTCTGAAAACATTCAAAGGTTCAAAGATATAGGATTCCTGCAGGATAGGAAAAACCAGATACTAAGCCGGATGAATAAAAAAGCGCACCATACATCTTCAGATATTATTCCTATCTCTGCTGGCAAAATGAAAAGGTTAGGGGAAATAAGCCTGGAAAAACTTCAAAATAATTATCTTATAGGAAGGCAGAACATGGGTAGAAATTACATGCAGAGGATTGCTCCTGCCGGTTGTGAATTTAATGACTTGTCGCATAATGATATCTATTGGGACAAGGTTAAAAAAATAAAAAAGCTGGAAGGCAGTCAAACAGAAGTGTTTGACTTGAGCATACCTAAGCATGAAAAATTTCTCTGCAATAACATCTTTGTCCATAACACCAGAGAATTAAATCTCCCGAGGGAAAACTGGATACCTGCTGTTGCAAGAACTTCTATAGGCATAGGAAAAGTTGGGGAAGTGGACCTGTTTGACCTGCTTAAAAATTCTTTCAGGCAGAACCCTGATTATGTGATAGTTGGGGAAGTTAGGGGAAAAGAGGCGTTTGTCCTGTTCCAGGGAATGGCATCAGGGCATCCGTCAATGGGAACTATCCATGCAGATTCCCTTGAGACCATGATAAGAAGACTCCAGACTCCTCCTATCAGTCTTTCCCCATCCTTAGTGAATACTCTTGATTGTGTCACAATAATTTCGCATGCTATTGTCAACAAGAAGCAGACAAGAAGACTTAGGAAGATAGTTGAGATTGTTGATGTGAAAGCAGACGGGAGCACAATGATAAACACCCCCTTTGCATGGAATCCGGCAGAAGATATATTTTATTTTAAAAAACAGAGCAAGGTTTTTGAAAAAATAGCAGAAAGATACGGAATACCAATAGAAAATCTCCAGAGAGAATTCATAATCAGGTCGAAGCTCCTGTATACTTTATATCAGAAAAAGATATTCGGATTCCAGGAAGTTGAGCAGATTGTAAATGACTATTACATTGACCCTGTTGGGGTTCTTAGCAAGTACGGCGTGCAGTAAACTTGAAAAGTATATAAATGAAGATTAACTTTTTATTGAATGAGAAAAATCAAAGATTTTTATATATTAAAATTATCAAGACATGAGGGAATAATTTAAACATGAGAAAAGAGGAGGCTGTTGCCCTGGGGCATTTGGTTGATTCACTTCAGGAGGCATTAAATTGGCTTGAAAATTCCAAGAAAGAAAACGACAGGCAGAAATTTGAAAACGCAAAAAAAGAGGTTCTGGACATCCAAAGGAGGATAGCCGGCTTGCTAAGATGATTGGAGAATTAAGAAATAATGTGCAGACTGAAGCAAATCTTGTTAGGGAGCTTATTGATTTTATAGATAAACTTGAGAGGGCAGATGACGCGGAAGTCAAGATTATTGTAGACATAATAGATTCCCTGAAAAACAGGATAAAGCTGATAAATGAGTCAATACCCTCCCTTCTTACAGGCATGAGCGTCGGAGAGAGTTTCAGGAATGTAAAAGTTCCGGTTGAGAAGATAAGCCACAAAGATGAAACCAGGGTTTCAATAAACAGAAATGATATAGAAAAGTACCTGGAAGAATTGAGCATAAGCAAGGAGCTCATAAGGCGGCTGAAAAAAGGCGGAATAAAGGAAAAGACAAGAACTGAATTCAAAAGAGGCGGAGGATTCTATTCGAAACTCTCAAATAAGTTCTTCCTGAATTTCTCGCAAAGAAGCATCACAAGCGGAGGTTTCAAGAGCATTATATCTGATTTGAAGAAAAGCAATCTGGATATATTGAGCTCGAGCTATATTTCTATGATGTTCTTCAGCACGTTTATTTCTGTTTTTTTCGGAATACTTCTTGCAATATTTTTTATTTTTGTGAATGTCAGCTCAATCCCTCCATTCATCACACTTTATCAGGGTGATATGCTCTTAAGAATCCTGAAAGTCTCCTGGATTATTCCTGCAGTCCCCATATTCACTTTTGCAATGTTTTATTTTTACCCTGGTGTTGAAAAAAGGTCGGTAGGCAAAAAGATAGACCAGGAGCTTCCTTTTGTAGTAATCCAGATGGGCTCAATATCGGGAAGCGGGATAGAGCCGGTCGAGATATTCAAGATAATAGGGCTAAGCGGAGATTACAAATATGCAGGCAGAGAAATAGTAAAGCTTCTGAACCAGCTAAATATATACGGATATGACCTTGTCACAGCACTTACGAATGTCTCAAGGTCAACACCGAGCCCGAGGCTTTCAGAGCTTCTTGTGGGACTTGCAACAACAATAAATTCAGGGGGCGACCTTGATTCATTCTTCTCAAAGAGGGCAGAGAGTCTTCTTCTTGAATATACTCTTGAAAGGGAGAAGTTTACAAAGGTTGCTGAAACTTTCATGGATATCTATATCAGCGTTGTAATCGCAACGCCAATGATTCTGCTTTTGCTGCTTGTACTTATATCAGTTTCAGGTGTTGGGCTGGGGATAGGAATTACTGAGATGAGCCTGCTTATAATATTATTAGTCGGGATAGTAAATATTTTATTCCTTGTTTTCCTTCACATGAAACAGCCGAGGTATTAGAATGAAACTGACAAAAGTGCACTGGATTGGAATTGGTTTTGCAGTAATCATAGCTGTGACTGCATTTGTGTTCTTCTGGGGGCAAGACCTTTTTCTTTTTCTTCTTGGAATCGCCATAACCATATTCTTCCTTCCCTTTCTTCTTACTCTTATTGTTGAGAGCACAAAGGAGAGGGAAAAGAACGAGATGTTCCTTGAATTCTCAAGAAATCTTGCTGAAAGCGTGAAGACAGGAACTCCTATAAGCACCAGCATCATCAATATGAGAAATAAAAATTTTGGCTCCTTATCTTCCCATATCAAAAAGCTTGCCAATCAAATCTCCCTTGGAATCCCATTAAGCAGGGCTCTGCAAACATTCGGAGAGGAAGTCAGAAGTGATACTATAAAGAGAGCAATAGGATCAATAAGGGATGCGGAATCAGCGGGGGGAGAAATTGATAAGATACTTGATTCCGTTGCAAACTCTGTTTCCCAGATTGAAAAATTGAAAAAGGAAAGGAGGTCTGCGATATACAGCCTTGTCGTGCAGGGATACATAATCTTCCTTATATTTGTCGGAATAATGCTTGTGATGGAATTCAGGATACTTCCGCTTACAACAGAGCTGGGATCTCTTGAAGGAATAAGCAGTTTCGGCGGGCTTGGGGGAGGAGGAAGTGTTGCCACGCCTGAAGAGCTTTCGAGGCCTTTTCTTTATCTCTTATTGGTACAGGGAATATTTGCAGGATTTACAATAGGGAAGCTGTCAGAAGGAACAATAAAATCAGGGGTAAAACATTCTTTTATTCTTGCAATTGCCGCATTTTTAATTTCTACCGGGGCCAGAATCTTCCTTGGGCCTCCCGGAATGTGAGATGTAGAAGAGCTCATTGCTTGAGCTGATTATCTCAAATTTCATGCCCAATTTATTTAGAATTATTTCAAACCATATTCTTCTTTTGTTTTTCATTTGCTTTCCTGAAAGAGTTATAGTCGGAAAGCTCATTATGAACGCTCTGCACTTTAGGCATGCAAGCAGAGATTCCACTTCCTTATGCGGCATCTTTACAATGTCGAAGACTTTAAGGATAAGGCAGAGGTCTGCTTCAGGAAAGTTTCTTTCCTTTCTCATATCTGCTATGAATATCTCTCCCTGGATGCTATGCATGTCAAAGAATTTTTTTACAACAGCAAGATTGTTTTCATCAATGTCAGAAGCATAATAAAAAAAGGTTTTTTCTGCAACAGCCAGAGGGTTCAACCCGCATCCAATGTCAAGTATTCTGCCAGGCCTCATATCTTTTATCATTTTCCTCAACTTATCGTAAAAAGGCATTCTTTCTCTTGTCGAAGCGTGCAGCATCAGAGCCTCATTGATTCTGCCTTTCTCTACCATTTTTATTATTGAAGCGCTGCTTTTGGCCTTGAAACGCCCGACATAATTCCTTAAGAGACTTCTGGACTCTTTAATCACGAGTTTCTCATCTTTTTTCGAAAGCCCAGAGGGATAACTTTTCAGCACTTTGTCTAAGACTTCTTTGACTATATTGTCTGGAATGCCTGACAATTCCTTCTTTTCCTTTATCTTTTTTATCAATAGCATTATATAACACTTAGAAAAGTTATTTAAATGTAATTTAACTTTTTGAGGCATGAATAAAAGAGGGCTGGAGCACGTTGAATTTATAGTCTCCTTCGTATTTTTTGTTGGCTTTCTTCTGTTTGCCCTGTATTTTTTCAGTCCTCTAAAGGGAGACAGGATAGTTGACTCAACTTTGTTTTACACAATGGATGAAATCTCGGCTAATACAAGCGTTGCCCTTGAAAGCCTTTCGGTGGTTATTGGTCCGGAAGTTTCTGCTCCTGTGGTAGGAATTCGTGTCGATGACAGACAGGATAAAGGGGCTTATGTTGAGAACTCTGCCGGAAGAAAACTTCCGAGTCATTTTAATCCTTTGAGGGAAATAGTTTTTACTGACAGGATGGGAGAAAGATTTGTCATTATAAAATTCAGCCAGGATATAGAACAAGGGACCCTTGGTGAAGGAAATATTGTTTTAGATTCTGAAAATTATACTGTCTCCTCCTCTGATTCAAGGAAAGTGATAAGCGAGAAGAGAGTTATTGAGCTTGCTAATACTTATTCAACGGAAGAGGGATATATTAGCCTGAAGAAAGAGTTTAACCTTCCAAGCAGGGCGAATTTTGGATTTGCCCTCATTATTTCTGATAGTGAAAGAATAGAAGCAAAAAGAGACGTTCCTGCAGGGCTTGAAGTCTTTTCACAAAGAGAGAGGTTTGAAATTCTAAGAAGTGATGGAAGCAGCAAATTTGCTGATTTGGAAGTGAGAGTGTGGTAAAATGAACCGCAGAGGAATACTTAGGATAGCAGAAGCAACAATTGCAATACTTATTATCATAAGCTTTCTTATACTTGTCCAGGTCAGGGGAAGAAGCGCGGACTCTGTTGACTTCGGAGATAGAGTTTATGAAGTTCTTGAAGAAATCGCCAAAAATCCGGCAATCAGGCAGGAAATTTTCATAGAAGACAATTTTGACGAATCCAGATTTGTGAAGGAAGATTCCCAAATATATATTTTTGCAAGGGAAAGGATTCCAGAAAGTTACCTTACTGTAGAAATAAGAGCGTGTGAAGAGATAGACAAAATATGCTCTCTTGGAGAGTTTGTTGAAGGAGAAGTTTATACCGGCCAGAGAGTAATAGTCCCTGGTGTTGAAGGAACCGGATTTAGATCAAAAAAACTTGCGATTTTTGTATATGAAAAATGAAAAAATATGAATTTTTTGAGCATGCTTCTGAAATAAAATTCAGAGCTTACGGAAGAACTATTGAAAGGGCATTTGAAAATACTGCTCTTGCGATATCAGATATTCTGTCAAGAGGAGATAAAGTTGAACCTGCCGGAGTGAAAAAGATAGAAATTGAAGGAGAAAATAATGAGTCCCTCCTCTATGATTTTATAGATGAGCTTATTTATCTCCTGGATGCCGAACACTTTATTGTTGCAAAGGCAATAGTCAAAATTCAGGGAAAGAAACTGGAAGCAAAAGTTTTTGGGGATGATGCCCTTAAATATCCGGGTATGGACTCAATAAAGGCAGCAACTTATTCTGAAATGCATGTGAAGCAGAATAAGGATGGAAACTGGGAAGTCCAGATAGTGGTGGATGTTTAATCAGAGAGACATCTGAACAAACCTTTCGGGATTTTCAAAGTAGTTTCTTCTTGAAAGCTCCCTCAAGCATGCCTGCTTTTTGCTGTTGAATAAGTCATTTATCTCCCCTGCAGGATACTTTCCTATGTCTGTTCCGTAGGAAAGAATATCCTCCGCTACCGCTTTCAGCTCTTCTTCAAAAAGTTCAATGTCCTCCTGTGAGAAGGAATAACTTTTTTCAACGCCTAATTTGAGATAATGGAAGCAGGTCTTATCAGGCAGGAAATTCTTTTTTTTGTAGAGGAGGTAATTATAGAATAATGCCTGTCTTTCAAATTCTTTTGTCTGGCTGAGGCTGTTGCTTGTCTTGTAATCTATAATGACCTTCTCCCCGTTGCCTTTGTTTCTTGCCTGCAGGTCTATAATCCCTTTCAGGCCTATTTTCATCACATCATTTTCCATAAAGGGAAATGATATTGTTTCTTCACAAATATGCTTTTCATGATTCTCCACAACACCCATTCCCTTCAGCAGAGCATTAAGATATTCTTCCCTGTTAAGGGCCTCTCCCTTGATATCCTTATGAATATCCAGATTCAGATCTTCCCACTTTCTCGCAAAAAGTAGGCAGGCCTGGTCTCTGTCAAGTTCGCCATTAGCATACTTTTCCAGGCAGGCATGGACAAGGTTCCCAGATAAGCCGTAACATGCTGGAACCTTGGTGTCGTCAGGCACTTTAGCTATGTATTGGAGATAGAAAAGCAGGGGATTTTTCATGAAAACGTTTAAGCTACTTGGTGAAAGATTGAATGAAATCTTGCTCAAGCTATCATCACTCCCCTCTTTTAAGCCCATAAGGTTGAATAATTTGCATGACTTAAATACTTTATGCGTGATTTTGGGATTTATGTCAAACGTCAGGTTAATAAATCACTTTCTCATTGTATCAATATGGCCGTAAAGTTAAGGAAAATAAGGGAAAATATGTGGGAGATAAAGAAAGAAGAGAAGATGAAAGTTCCTGGGCTTGTTTTTGCCTTTGATGTTTTAATGGATAGGATAAAAAGCGATAGATTATTCTAAAAAATCCCTGATTAACATAAGGTATTTATATCAGAAATACGTCAATCGATGATGAAATTTGATGAAAATTTAGCTGCGGTTCATGCATACTTATGTTCCGATGGATACGTAATAAAAAATCCTCCTATACAGAAGCAGAGATATTATTATATTGGATTTAGGAATACCAATGAAACTCTGTTAAAAGATTTTCAGAAGAAATTTTATAATTATTTTGGAGTTCTACCAAGACTCAGAAAGGGTGAGAGGTGTATTGTTCAAAAAAAGGATATTTATTACAAACTAATTGAGAGGTTTGGAAGTTTTTATTCTAAAGATTGGAAAGTGCCTAAAATAAATAAAAATATTCTTGGTATCTGGCTCAGGGCTGTCTTTGATTGTGAGGGATGGGTCACTGTTAAATCGCACCAAAGTAGGATGGTGGGTCTAGAGATTATAAATTTTGAAGGCGCTAAGGGAATAAGAAAATTTTTGTCTCAATTAGGGATAGAATCTAAAATAAAAAAGAGGAAGGGTAGAAATTTATTTGGAATTTATATTTATGGAAAGAAAAATCTAATTAATTTTAGGAAAAAAATAGGTTTTCTTCATCCTGACAAAAAGAAAAAAATTGATGAAGCGTTATCTGATTATGTGGTATATAGTTGGATCTTTCCCAGGAATAAAATTGAACTCGTTAACTTTACAAGGAGTTTAATGATAGAAAAGGCAAAAATGAAAAAGGATAATGGAATATTTAGAATTATTTCAAAAAATGAGGAAAATCTTATTAATTTAAGTAAAACTCTTGAGAAATTGTTTGATATAGAGTCTATAATTAGAAAAAGGATAAATGGGATTGGCACAATCTATTTTGAACTTAACATAAACAAGAAAGCAGAAGTTTTAAAGCTTATAAAAAACAATCTAATAGGGAGGGATTATAAGAAAGAATGGTTAAAGTTGAAAGGATAGAAAAATATATTTGGAAGATAGAAAAGAAGGGGAAAATGCAAGTTCCTGTAATGATATTTGCCTCTGAAAAGCTTATTGATAATATTAAGAAAGATAAGACACTTGAACAAGCTGAAAATATGGCTATGATGCCTGGAGCAGTTGGACATGTAGTTGTGCTTCAGGATGCTCATCAGGGATATGGCGCGTGCATAGGAGGAGTATCTGCATATGACTCAAAAAAAGGAATTGTTTCACCTGGACAGATTGGCTACGATATAAATTGCGGCGTCAGGCTGGTTGCGACTAATTTGGATAAAAAAGACTTCATGGAGAAAAGAAAAGAAGTTACGCATGACCTAATGAGAAGTATTCCTTCAGGAGTTGGGATAAAGGGAGAATTCAGTTTTAATGAGAAAGACCTGAAAGAAATTCTTGAAAAAGGTGTCAAGTGGCTTGTGGAAAAAGGATATGCAGGAAAAGAGGACTTAGAAAGAATTGAAGATAGCGGGTGTATTGCCGGAGCTGATGCTTCTAAAGTTTCAGGAAAGGCAATTGGAAGAGGAAGGAATCAGCTTGGCACTTTGGGGGCTGGAAATCATTTTCTGGAAATTCAGGAAGTTGAGGAAGTGTATGATAAAGGCACGGCAAAAACATTTGGATTAAATAAGGGACAAATAGTCGTGATGATACATTCTGGAAGCAGAGGTTTAGGTCATCAGGTTGCTTCGGATTATATTCAGAAAATGGAAAAAGAATATGGCTTCAAACATCTGCCTGACAGAGAATTGGCTATGGCTCCCCTGAATTCAGTGCTGGGCAAGGATTACCTTGCTGCTATGGGCGCTGCAGCTAATTTTGCTTTTGCAAACAGGCAGTTCATGACTTACAAGTTAAGGGAAGTTTTTAAGAGACATTTTCCTAAAAGTAAACTGGATATTGTTTATGATATCGCCCACAATATTGCTAAGTTTGAGAAACACAGAGTTGATGGGAAGATTAGAGAGGTTTGCCTGCATAGAAAAGGAGCTACAAGAAGTTTTGGGCCTGGGAGGAAAGAGATACCTTTGAAATACAGGAAAACAGGCTGTCCTGTTTTAATTCCGGGAAGCATGGGCAGTTATTCTTATGTTCTTGCTGGAACCAAGAAAGCGGAAGAATTAAGCTGGGGCTCAACGGCGCATGGGGCGGGAAGAGCAATGAGCAGGAAAAGGGCTATGGATGAGCTGACAAAAGAACATGTGAAAAGCGAGCTGGAAAGGCATGATGTTTACATAGAATCCCGAAGTGTGAAAGGAATTATTGAAGAGGCCCCTGAGGCCTACAAGGATGTTGATGAAGTTGTGAGAGTAAGCGACGAACTAGGAATTGGAAAAAAAGTTGCAAAACTTAGGCCTCTCGCTGTAATTAAGGGATAGAGGGATTTCTTAAAATTTCAATCCCTTTTAGCGATAAAGTAGCTAATAATCTTTATAAAGTTAGATTTGCTGTTAAACACATGAGGAAAAGAGGGATATTTTTGGCCGTTTTAGTGCTGATAGCTCTCGGATTGCAAACCGTTAACGGGCAGCAGGAATGTTCCGCACCCAACCAAAAGATTTTTGCGATTTCAGAGCAGACAAATGCTCATGGAGAGCTCTGGAACCAGAATGTTTATGGTTATGAAATATGTTATGATGACTATTTCAGAAATACTTATAGTGGAGACAAGCATACGTGCTCTCAAAATGATGCTAATCGGTTATTTAAGTTGAGCTCGCAAACTAACGCGCACGCCCAGCAGTATGCTGTAAGGACTTATTCTGAAACTGTTTGCTTTGGAGACTTGAGCTGTATTATAAGAAGTTCTGAAGAAGGATGCTCGACCAATGAAGCCTCAATAATTTCTCTGTCTGCAAACAATAATGCTCACCTTGAATTAACAGGGCAGGAAAATTATCCATTTGTTATCTGCTGCCAATCTGACAGCAATGACCCTATCTGTAACTACAACGGAATCTGTGAACCAGAGCTTGGAGAGAATACAAACAATTGCGCCGATTGCAGAACTTCTCCCAGGATATTTATAAACGAGCCACAGGCAACAATCTATGGTGAAAACTCTGTTCCTGATTTGGAATTCACTTCGAGGAATGTTGAGGATTGCGAATGGTTTTTGGATAATGTTTTTCAGAGTAACATGGCTTGCGAAGACGGGCAACATTTAGTTGACTTAACAGGAGGAGCTGCACAGGAATTAGGAAATCATAATATCACAGTTTATGGAAATTCAGCAGGAGAAAGGGTTGCTGATGACACGGTCCTGTTTGAGGTCCGACAGGGAGTTTCGGGAGAGATAAAGAATGTCGAATGGAGAGATGGAATGAGAAACAGGATAGATGAAGCGAATGTGAACATGACTGTCAAGCTTTACGCTGAAACAACTGCTTCTGGAGGGGAGGTTAATTTTGATATATATGAAAAGGATATTGGGTACAATTATGTAAAAACTATAAGTGCGCCCGTCCAGGGAGGGGAGGCACTTGGAAGCTGGTTTATAGATGACCAGGTTATCAAAGATAATAATGAGCTCTTTGATTGTAATATTGGAGGAGGCCTTGAATTTTACTTTAATGCGAGCATTTTAGGGAGCAGCAATTTCAGCCAGCAGCTTTTAGTAAAATGTGAGGAGGGAGAGAACACTCCCCCAAGAGCAAACATAAGCTCTCCGATACACAGGCAGGTATATTATACCGACAGGGATATTGAGTTTAATCACAGCAGTGAAGATGGAGAAGGAAATATTATAAGATTCCAGTGGATAATTGAAGATGCAAATGGGCAGATTGAACATGAGACAACTGAAGAGAGTTTCATATATCAATTTACCACAACGGGACAAAAAACAATCACCCTGAAAGTTGAGGATGCTAAAGGGCTGAAGGATGAGAATCAGATAGCTATTCTTGCAATCAACAGCCCGGGAATTCTTGCATATATTGAAAAGCCGAAGCACCAGCAAATCCTTCCTGAATGGAACGGAAACAGAAGATTAATAATAAATTATAGCGGAGAACACAGCTATGCCTTAAATGCAGAGGGAACCTGCCCTAATATAGTAATTACCTGCCTTGCCGGAAACTGTCCTAGTGAGACAAAGAATTATCCACAGGGATGCAATGAGATAATATCTGTACAAAATACACCCCAACCTTTTGATGCACTTAACTTTACATGGGAATTTAATGACGGACAGGGATTCAGTGGATTTGGGGAGACTGGTGGGAATAAAGCGTTTGGGAGAAGGTCACAGAGCCTAAATGATAAGAGCATAATTCTTGATTTGTTTTACAATGACGGCCAGATAAATATTAATGCTGAAACTGACAGGGAATTTACATTAGGGCAGTGTGTTGGCGGAAGTACATTCTATGAAACTGACAGCGAAGGGAAGATACTAAGGGGCCTGGACACATTTACAGAGCCCGATGCATGTAAGGGAGAGGACCAATTGAACGGCACAAGGGATGACTGCTGCCCTGCTAATTTTGCATGCCTTGGGGAGAATGGAATATATTTGTGCAGAAGCCCTTCTGACTCTCCTGAATTCTGTTCGGACTATGAAGAATCAAGCACATGCAATCAGGACCCATTCAATGTTGCAGAGAATGAACCTGGATGGGATGATGAATGTGATGAAGGATGGAGTGAGAACAGAAGTCAGCCTGTTGAATGCGGGTGTAAATGGAGCACCCAAGGCGCTGGCCTGTGCAAGTTTAATAAGAAATATCTAGGAGGAGGAGGAGAAAATGAGATATGCACAGAATATGAATGCCTGGAGAGCTATGTTAAAGGAGAATGCAAAAATGGGTATATGCAGCTCACTATTAACAGGGAGCTTGTCGTTGGAGAGTGCTATGTTGAGACGAATAATTGCGTTCCTACAGAGGAGACAGTGACTGTACCTTGCGGAAGGCCGACTATAGAATTGCCTTTCTTTGGGAAAGAGCAGTTTGCAGGAGCATTGATATCTATCGCCTTAATCTATGCGATTGTGAGATATGTGCGCAGGAAAAACTAGGATGATGAATAAAAAGTTTTTTGCATTATTTTTGACAGTAGTTTTTTTAGCAGTAGGCGTTATTGCGGACTTTGAGTATAACGGAAACAGCATAATAAAGAAATATTCTGAAGGGGATATTATAACCGGAAAGGTAAACCTTAGCTTTAATGAACAAGAGGCGGACAGCATGATTACGAGCAATTTTAAGGGAAATATATCCCTGATTGATTTATTCAGAACTAATGATTTTGTTGAAGGGGAGGATTATGAGTGCAGTATACCTGGATGTGAAGCTGATTTTTCTTCAACAGGAGAGATAAATGAGCTTGCGCTGGATGGAGAGGGGATTTCAGGGATTCTCATAACCGGAAATAATATTGACAGCATTAATTCGGTTAAATTCACAATTGACAGCACAAAAGGGGCTTCCTGCTTCGGACAGCTTTTTGTTGATATCCTGAATGATGGTGAAAAGAGAGTGATAAATACAGCCCACACAGATACTAAGTGTGGTGTGAGAGCTTACGGATGCTTTGACAGCAACTCCCAACTGGAAGAAGCAACGCTGACGACAAATCCTTATTGTGAAAAAGTCACTCTTCCTGCAGGGCCTGCCTATTCAGCAGGAGCAAAAATAAGAAACAGCACAGCCGGCTCGGGAAATATAAAAATTGATTTGTATAACGGGGACTGGGAATTCTTAAAAGGATGCACTCTTCCAAAACATACCCAGCAGGTCCAGGAGCTAGAATGCAATCTAGAATATTCTTCAGCTGAAACAAAAGAGTATTACCTATGTGTCAGGGCAGAAGGCGCAGGAAATTATAAGATAAATACAGAGACAAGCAATTCGTGTGGGTGTGCAGGCATTGGATGTCTTGCGGGGACAACAGATTTTGAGATATTTGCACAGCCCCTTCAGTTTGATGATGTAAACTTTGTCATTGATGATTCAAGCTTTCAAAATTCAAATGGGATTGCCTTGAAGGACTATATTTATGATTATATCCTTGATAGATATCTTGGAGATTGTGAAGGGGGGTGCGTAATCCCAATAAAGTATTCAGGAGGGGGGCAGACCCTAAGCTTTTCAAATGTTCTTGTGGAATATTTTGCAGATGATATCTTAAAGAGTTCCAATAAGATGCATGGAATAGTGGAAGAGAAAGCAACATTGACTTCAGATTCATTATTGGTTGGGCTTGAAGACGCTGGATTTACAATACCCGAGAACACAAATGAAAAAAACTTTAAGCTTTATATCCAGGGAGAGCAGGCGTTTTCCCAGCCGATTAATATAAGCAAGAGCCTCACTTTTGATGTGAACCCAAGGTTTGTTTCTATAGGAATTGATACAACCTTTGAGGCAACCGGATTTACAGGTAATGTAACAAGCAAATGGGCCTTTGGGGATGAAAGAGAGGCAATCTCAAATAACAACAAGGCAACTCACAGATATACCGAAGAGGGCCAGTTTGATATGGAAGTCACTCTGAAGAAAGCAGGCAATGTAACAAGCACAAGAACCTTCAGGATTATAGTTGGGAATGCTGAAGAAGCCGCTAACCAGACAATAAAGGAATACAGGGACAGAATAGACAAAATCAAAAATGCCCTTGATGGGTACTCTCCGTGGATTAGAAATGTTATAGAGGAGGAGATTGACCCTGATGCAATAGAAAGTGAGCTTGATATTCTTGAAAGAAGATATAATGATGCCGAAAATGATGAGAACTTTACTGCAATAATGCTTGATTTGATAGATTTGAAGGTTCCAAAGTCAATAAATACAAGCAGAAGCGGGCAATTTCCCCTTGTTATAGGGTTTGAGAACTTTGATGTTTCTTACATTGAGGAGCTAAGTTCCGAGGATGGGGACGATGAGGAGATAAGGGGAGCGATAGCCGGATGGATGAACGAGAATGTGGATGGGAATATAAAGTATGAGGAAATTTCAGCTTTCTATGACAGTGAAGCGGAAGTGATTGTAAGCAAGTTTGAATTGGATGTGACTCCGAAATCGGAGGAGTCATATTTAATCATAGGATACAGCCTGGCTGGAGTGACTTTTGACAGCAACTATAACGAGAAATCTCTTGAAGGGGGCACTTATATTCCCCTATCTGATGTCAGGAGAAGAGTTGCCTTTGTTATAGCAGATGAGATTTCTCCTGCAGAACTTGGACTTTATGTTTCTCCATTGATAGGAAATCTTGGCTATGATGCAGGAGAAATAAGAGAGGCCGAAAAGAGGGGTTTCAATTGGGGCTTTTTCACAATAGGAATGGTTGTTCTGCTGATTTTTGCTTTTGTGGTTTATATAGTGATGCAGGAGTGGTATAAGAGAAATTATGAGGCTGCACTGTTTAAGAGCGATGAAGACCTCTACAACCTTATAAATTTCATATATAATGCAAGAAGAACTGGACTGAATGACGGCCAGATAAAGCTGAAGCTTAAGCAGAGTAAATGGAGTGCCGAACAGATTAAATATGCCACGAAGAAGCTTGAAGGCAAAAGAACAGGAATGTTTGAAATACCCTTGTTCAGGTTTGCTGAAAGGAAAAAAGTCAGGGAAGAGATAATGAAGAGGCAGGAAAATCCCGGGCGTAACATTTATTAAAAGAATATTTCTTATCATCTCATGATTAGGATACTAAAGGATTTATCAAAAAGGATATTGAATAGCCTTTTTGGAAGGAAAGAGGATATAAAACTTGGATTTTACGGCCCGCCTAATGCCGGAAAAACAAGCCTTGCTAACGTGATATGTAAAGACTGGACAGGAGAGGATATTGGAAAAGTTAGTGATGTCCCCCATGAAACCAGACACGTTCAGGTGAAGGAGAAAGTCGAGATAGACTATAAGGGCAAAAAACTGACATTTAAGATTGCAGATACGCCCGGAATTGCAACAAAGGTTGACTATGAAGATTTTCTAAAGTACAAGATGAACAAGGGCACTGCTAAAAAGAGGGCCAAGGAAGCCACACAGGGAATAATTGAAAGCATAAAGTGGCTTGATGATATGGATGCAATAATTGTTGTTCTTGATGCCTCCCAAAATCCTTATTCGCAAGTGAATATAACTGTTGTCGGGAATATAGTTGCAAGAAAGAAGCCAGTTTTGATAGTTGGGAATAAGATAGACTTGAGAAAAGCAAATCTGAAGAAGATTGAAGCCGCTTTCCCTGACTATGAAGTTGTTGGAATTTCAGCAAGAAAAAAGAAGAATATGGACGATTTCTATGAGGCCCTGTTTAGGTTAGCTAAGAAAATTTAAAAAGATAAAATGAGTAAAAACAAAATGTCCAATAAAAGAGGGGTTACCAGAACAAGAGGCCTAAGCCTTCATGTCCTTCCGTTCTCTGAAATCCAGCATTTGTCGATCACAGACAGAATAAAAAAGATATTGAAGCTGATTCTTGGAAACAAAGTTGTGATTCTTCAGGGAAGGTTGAGAGTTGAAGAAGAGATACGGCTCGTTGAGGATACCATGGCAATGATAGACCATGTGAAGCAGTTCAAGGGAATAGAGCTTGCCGTGATTGAGCCAAATTTGAAAGAAGCAAACATCCTTGACAAGATGAAACATGGGCTTGCAAACAAGCTATCTGGAGGAGCCAATGCACTTACAATAATAGGTCCTGCAACAATTGTAAAAGAGATAAAGAAAGATCCTAAAAAGCTGGAGATTTATTTAGGATAATACTGGAAAACAACTAATTTTATTAAGGTCCATTGTCAGTACCTGTAATGCCAAATCAATGCATTCACTGCTCTGAAATCTATGGGGATGGCTCTGAAGAGGTCCTGAAAGGGTGCAGTAAATGCGGAAGCAGATTCTTTTTTTATATTTCCGAAGACAAGCTGAAGAAGATAAGAGAATCAAGCGAAGAGGAAATAAAGCTCTCAAGTGAGGAAAAAAGGCAGATAGAGGAAGATGTCAGAGACATTGTAGGAATTAAGGAAGATGAAGCCCCAATTGTGATGGACTTTGAGAGTGTTAAAGTGCTGAAACCCGGAAAATATCTGCTTGATATACAAAATCTTTTCAGCAAGGAAAGACCTTTAGTGTATAAGCTTGAAGACGGCAAATATATTGTCGACCTGGTTGCCAGCTTAAACAGGTCAGATGAGAAAACTATTTAAATAAAGATAAATTGGTGATAGGATGAAATTAGAGGTGAATATTGAGAAGAAATATGCTCTCGGCGTAATCCTTTCTGTTTTGGTCCTTGCAAGCGTTATCTTTGCAGTTGCTTACACCCCCAATCCTAATGCACCCACTCCTAATCCAGGGCATAATTTAACTTCGATACAGGCATACTTTACAGGTGAGAACAGTTTGAATGATACATTAGGCAAAACTATGCCAGAAAGATGGGACTAATTGCCCTTCTGGATTGTCAGGAAGCTGTGAGCTTATTGGAAGCAGAAGTTCGGGGCAGTCAGCTCCACTTGTTATCGACGTTCCTGCAAGATGTAAAGGCAGGCCATGTGATTTGATTCTTGTAAGTTCGCTCGCGTCATCTTTTGCCAGTTTCAGATATATTCAGGATGTTCCTGGGACCGAGGTAGGAAGAGACTGGCTTTCTGAAGGAGCAAATAGAGGCAACATAGATATAGTCGGTTTTGCTAATTTGGGAAGGAATGGAGAAAATCAGGAATTAATCGCTTCTATTGAACTATTCGATGGGAGAAGGGTAAATCTTTATGATGACCTTCTCTCGCAAAACAACAGGGATAAATGGTCGCTGATTGTGAACAACGCCCAGGGCTCTCTATACTTGTGCTAAGGGTTTAAAAATAATTGATTCTTGATAGATAATGCAATTGAAAAAAATTCTTAAAGAAAAGATTGAAGAGATAAAGCCTAACGAGAGAGAAGTCAAACAATTAAAGAAAGATGTTAAGGTTTTTATTGAAAGATTAAATCAGGAACTTGCCAAAACTAAACATGGTGGAGATGTTTTTGTCGGAGGGAGTTTTGCTAAAAATACCCTCATTAAGGATGGCAAATATGACGTCGATGTTTTTGTCAGGTTTCCGTGGGAGTATGATGATATCTCTCCCTTGCTTGAGAAAGTGCTGCAAAAACTGGCTAAAAAACTTGGATTGAAGATGGAAAAGCTCCATGGGAGCAGGGATTATTTCAGGATATATTTTTCCGATAATGCCTATTTTGAAATAATTCCGGTTACCAAGATAAGAAAGCCAAGTGAGGAAAGGAATGTGACCGATTTAAGTTATTTCCACGTTTCATATGTAAAGAAGAAAATCAAGGGCCTGGAAAATCAGGTATTGCTTGCTAAATCCTTCTGCCAGGCACAGAAAGTTTATGGTGCTGAAACATACGTCAGGGGATTTTCAGGATATTCCCTGGAGCTGATGGTACTGCATTATGGGAGCTTCCTAAAGATGCTTAGAGAGCTTGTGAAAGCTGAAAAGGGAACAAGAATTATTTTAGATCCTGGGAAGCATTACAGAAGAAAAGATGATGTCCTCTTTGAGCTTAATGAAGCGAAATTACAGAGCCCTGTAATTCTTGTTGATCCAACAAACAAAGACAGAAATGCCCTGGCTTCCTTATCCAGAGAGACTTTTGAGAAGTTCCAGGAAGCGGCAAGAAAATTTCTTAAGAGTCCTGATAAGGTTTATTTTTCTGAAGATGATATTGACTTAGATAAGTTAAAGGATTTAGCTGAAAAGAAGAAAGCTGAATTTATTCACGTCAATATAAGAACGGACAGACAAGCGGGAGATATTGCCGGTACGAAACTTAAAAAATTTCATTATTATGTCGAATCCGAAATCAAGAAATATTTTGAATTATTGAAGCATGAATTCGTTTATTCTGGAAAGCAAGAGGCAGATTTTTACATGATTGTTAAATCAAAAAAGGAGATAATACAGCTTGGGCCTCCAATGTATACAAAGAGGTTAAGAAAGCATATCCAGGCGTTTAAAGAGGCGCATAGAGGCAGGACATTTGTGAAGGATAATATGATATACGCAAGGATTCCCGTGGATTTTTCCGGAAAAGAGTTTATAGAAAAAATTAACAGGGATAAAGATAAGCTGAATGAGATGGGGATAACGGAGATGAAGGTTGGGTAATTATTCTTCTCTTCTATCAGAAGAACTTATTGTTATGGGTATTGAGAGAGAATCAACATCATAAGGTTCCCCATCCTTATCAATTCTTGATATTATATTAACAAGCCCAACATCAAGATACCTTCCATACTCTGCCAGATTAAATAACCCAATCCTTAATCCATCTGTTGACTTAGAGGAATTAAAGAATCCTATATCTACACCATTAACCTGACGATTGTACTCTCTTTTACTTGTTAAGGCAGCGTCTAAAGCTCCAATTTCTAATCCGTTTACTTTTCCAACATCCCCTGTTTCAACCAAATTTGCGTTGATTCCATATAAATTTCCATTAATATGTATAATGGGGGCTACAACTGCCCCATAGAAGTTGACTCCCTCGTCTATTCTTACTATTAAACCTGCAGCTATCCCTCCGCCATCCTCTGTCTTTCTTACATATAGTGGAGGCAGGTCGTGATTACCATTGTAAAAAGTTCCTGAAATTAAACCGGTAGCTAGAGCTCCAATTCCGACTCTCTTAACCCATTTACTCATATGGCTTCTTTTCTTTTCCTGATTTTCCTGATTTTCTTCCATTTCAATTACCTCAAGCTAATCTCAAACATGTTATGAAGGGATTCTGAAAAGAATGGGGCTGAAACCCACAATCCAATCTCTTCATCTGTGTTTTCATGTGTTATCATAAACAGAGATTCCCTTTTATCAGATATTACAAATCTTCCCTTGTTTAGGGTGGGCCTCGCCTTTATGCCGTATTTTGAGTTTATCTTTTTTATTTCAGACTCATGCCCTGAAAGAGCGATGTTTATTTTTATGTTCCTATTCTTCAGGATTTCAAGTTCAGGAAGAAACATTCTTGACCTTTTCTCAAAGTCTGAAGCTGATGTGCATATAGATACTTCTTTCTTAGTATTTCCAAAAATCTCTTTTATCTTGGAGCTGACATGATTTCTTCCCTTTAAAGCTCCGGATAAATCCTCTGCCCTTACAGGTGAGATTCCTGTGGTATAAAGCTGCTCCAATTCCTTATACTCTTCCCTTTCGCTCAAGCCGGAAAGAGTTTTCACTTTTTCATTAGCTTCTGTAAGAACATTTGACTTCATTTTCTCTATGATTGCTTTAGGCTCTACGGCTATATACTTTACAGGCTTTCCTATTTTGATTATTGCAAATCCTCTCTTTGCCAGAGACTCCAGGACATCATAGGTCCTGCTTCTCGGAACGCCTGAAAGCTCGGCAGTTTCTCCGACAGAAACAACTCCTTTTGAAAGCAATGCCAGCCAAACTTTAGTTTCATAAATATTAAGGTTAAAGTGGTCTTTTATTTTCTTAACTAATTCTGGTTTTACTATCATTTTTCCACCTGGGCCATTTTAATTCTTGAACTTGGCACTGTTAATTCTGAGGATAAAGCTAGCCCCTGCTTAACTATCTCACGATATAATTCCTGAGGGTCGTTAGTTCTCGCCCAGAAATCCATAGCTTTTATATCTCTGATTTCTGCATATGAATCTAAACTATAAACGCCCAGAACTTCATTTAAGATTTCTAATTCACTATTGTTAAGAGGATTCCTGCTTATTGTTCCTGATATTATCATGTAAAAAGGATAAAATTCCCATATATAAAGGTTTTGGTTGTTGTACCTCACGGATGGTAAAAAGATAAGATTTAAATAAGCTCTTTAATGAAACAAAATATGCCAATCGGATTTAACAGACAACCTGATGAAAGGCCTGCCTTTGAAGGACTTAGATTGATTCCCGAATCGGAAGACCCTCTCGGCCAGCATAAAGGAAAGCCTGTGGAATTCTGGAGTGAAGATTTGAGGATAACAGGAGAGTATGTTGGAACCACTATAAGTGGCGCTATAATCTTCAGAGAGCATGTTATCAACAACGGAGATGCGACATATAGGTCAGTGGAAAATGGAGTCATCAAGCCCACTGGAAGCTTCATATTAAGGCCTGCAGAAGGAAGCGTCAGAGATGCCGAAGCAAGATATGCCAGTTCACAGAGGCAGTCAAATCAGGTAAGCGATTCCTAAAGCTACCAGAAGCCCGGCAGTTATGAAAGGCATTGCAGGATAGAACTTGCCTTTTTCTGAATTATAGAACAGGAATCCCAGAGCTATTGTTGCTCCAAGCGCAATTATGAGCGCTTGGGCAAGGCCTAAAGTATGAAGTACAACCCCGGCCAGGATTATGGGGAATACTACATCTCCTCCTCCAAGAATGGCAACACTTATTTTTACCCCTTTTGCCTTTGACTTTGACTGCTGTGCCTTCTTAATTGCCAGCCTGTCTTTCTTCCTTATGTATGGAACAAAGAATCCTGAAAATACTTTGACCTGCTCCATCTGGTATTTTGCCATTTTCTGCATAAATCCTGCGTGCCAGACTGCGTAAATATCATAGAGAGAGATTAATATGAGAAGAAGGACTACTGTCCAGATTGACAGCAGAGGAATGAAGACTGAAGCTATGCCCGGATAAATCAGAAGCTCCGTAAGATTATGGACTATAATGTCCCTCTTAAAGACTTTTATTATTGTTAGAGGAATTGCTATGATGAAAGCAATTATGAATGAGTTTGGAAATCTTATGACAAATGCATTTACTGCAAGAGCTATTCCTATAGCGATTACCACAAAAAACCAAGCCCTAAGAAATACTTCCGCCCTTAATTTCATAAGAAGAAGCATCAGGCAGACTGCTACTATCAAGGCTATGACTATTGAAGTTGTTGCTGATGCGGGGGAGACATCAGAGGGAGGCTGGAATAATCCTGGAAGGCTTGGATATTCCTCTACAGTTGTCACCTCGCCTGTCGTTTCATTTATTACAGATGTGATTTCAGGAGCATAAGCATTTGCAACAAATATGCCTATTAGCTGTGCGATGAGAAACATGCCGAGAAGGATAAAGGTCACCTTTTTTGTGTGTTTCATGGATGTTCCTGGAAAGAAGATTATTTAATTGTTATGGCTAAATTAAAATCACTTCAGCCTGATAGTCTCTAAATTCCTTGGAACTACTGTCTCCACGCGGTTCATTCTGTATAAGGAAGAGGCCAAATCCAGGCACCTCGAGACCTCGCCGTGATTTATTATTATCTTCTTTGGCTTTGGGCTCATTCTGTTGATATATTGCATTAATTCATTTCTCCCAGAGTGGGCTGAAAGACCGTTCATTGTTTCTGTCTGCATCTTAATCTCAACAGTTTCGTTGTCATTTACCTTAACAAATTTAGTGCCTTCCTGTATTTGCCTTCCGAGAGAACCTGATGCCTGATAACATCCGAAAACCATAAGATTTTTTGGATTGTCTGCCAGATGCCTGAAATATTCAACAGAAGCCCCGCCTACAAGCATTCCGGATGTAGCTATTATGATGCACGGCCCTCCCTCAATGACCTGCTTTCTTTCTGCCGGACTTCCAACTCTCTTTAGAATTGGAGAGGTGAATGGATTATTATCCTGGAATATCTGGCTTCTTACAGAGGCTGACAAAAAATCAGGATAAGCTGTGTGAATGGCGGTTATGTCCCAGAGCATCCCGTCAAGATAAACAGGAATTTCCGGAAGCTTTCCTGTCCTTACCGCTTCTTCAACTCTCAAAACAGTTTCCTGTGCGTGCCCCAATCCTAACTCGGGAAGAAGAATTTTCCCCCCGTTTTCTATTGTTTTTTTGGCAAGCTCTATGAACTTTTCCTCGACTTCAGCTCTTGGAGGCAGAACCTGCTCTTTCGACCCGTATGTTGATTCGAGAGTTACGGTTTCAACTCTCGGAAACCTGTTCACTGCAGGATCAAGCAGCCTTGATTTTCTATAATTTGTGTCTGCAGAATAAACAAAGTTGTGCAATCCATTTCCTATATTGACATGAGTAACTGCAGAGCCGAGAACGTGGCCTGCATTGTAAAAGGTTATTCTTATGTCAGGAGTTATGTCATGGACTTCATTGTAATTGAGGCAGATGGAATGCCTCACGGCCTCTTTTATATGCTCTGCTCTGAATATAGGCGATTCAGCCTGCTTATATGCAACACCGACGAAATCAAGGGCTAAAAGAGCAGAGATATCTCTTGTAGGCGCAGTCATATAAACAGGACCTGTGTATCCCATCTTGTAAAGGTATGGAATCAAAGCTGAATGGTCTGTATGTGCGTGTGAAAGGATTATGGCATCTATTGAATTAAGGTCTCCGATTTCAGCGACGTCAAGATAAGGGAATCTTTCAGGGCCTTCTGCTATCCCAGGATTTATCCCACAATCTAAAAGCACTTTTGAATTCGGGGTGTGCAGAAGCAAGCAAGAACGGCCAACCTGCCTTCCTGAACCAAGATAGGTTACACGAACCCACATGTCCATCTTTTCAGGACTCCAGTCCTTGTAAATCTTCTGGCCTATTTCATGCAGAAACTTTTTTCTGTAATTGTTATTTGCATATAAAACCGAGCGTATTTTTTCGGTTATCTTTGAATGGATTGCCGGGCTTCTCTGAATAACAGGAGACCACATTGTTGAGGCTTTTATGTCTGCGAGAATCGAACCACCCTTTCCTATAACCATCCCTGGCTTCTTTGCCTCGATTATTACTGTACTTCTCTGAACGTCAAAAATTATATTTTCAATTCCTGCCTCTTCCGACACAATCGCCCTGATTGTTTTGTCTGTATCTTCCTCTGAAGCTAAAATCTTCTTGTCTGCCCTCAATTCAATCCTTTTCTTTATCTTATTGACCACTTCCTTGACTTTTTCCTCGCCAGTCTTGAAAAATTCCTTGTTATCTGTGTAAAGTACTATATTTGCCCCTTCGAAAATTGATTCACTGACTACTCCCTTAGGTAGTTCCTCTTCGATTTGTTTCAAAATATCAGGCATTTTAGAATTTAAGAGTATGTGGCAGTTATTTCCTGCGAAACAGCATGCTTTATTCCATCTTTATTTATTGTAAAGATATCGATTCCGTTTCCAGATGCAACATCCCTCTGTGTTGAAGATTTAAGCGATTCAAGGGCAAGCTCAACGCCTTCCTTTATTGTTACATTCTTGTTGTACTGCCTTTCCAGATATCCAAGAACGAAAGGCATTCCTGATGAGAAGTTAGCGTCATAATCCTCTACCTTATAGACCCCTCCAGCGGGCTCTATTGTGTAAAGCTCAAAGGTCCCATCCTCATTATACCCGCCTACAAGTGTCCCGACTATATGAGGAATCATAGAAGGAGTTCTTATGTTCCTGTAAAACATCATCCCAATCAGATGAGCGGACTCTTTCACGGTTGGGCGCATCTTTGTCTTTAGCTCCTTCAGCCTTAGTTCTGCGGCAATTACCTTTTCGGAAAGAAACGCGTCTGCAGCCCCGCCTGTCCATGACATGACAAGATAGTCAGTTATCTGCTTGACTTTTCTCTCTTTCTTGCTCATTACAAGATGACCTGCGGTAACTCTTCTGTCTGCACCCATTACAATTCCATCTTTACATACTATTCCTAATACTGTTGTACCAGTTTTCAGCACCGAATTTTTTAAGTCAGAGTCCATTAGAATAAACCTCTATGGGATTTTACAGGATATGAGGTATTTAAAGTTTTTGTTAGGCTACCTTTGACTGCCCGTTCTCTTTCTTTATCCTTATCACGTTGTCAACAAAGGATTCTATCTTAGGCTCATGGGAGACTATTATCAACTGACCTATGTTGAGCTCCTGCAGGATGTCCCTGATTTTATCAAGCTGCTGGCCTGAAAATCCGTCTGTCGGCTCATCAAGGATTACTAAATCCTGGGTGTTTATCCTGCTGAACAGGGAATTGATTATCTGATTCAGTGCAAGCCTGTAAGCAAGGGCGACGGCAGTTCTTTCGCCTCCTGAAAGAAAGTCATAATCTAGCTCGTAATCTTCATGAGTTACTATGGGTGTGAAAGTCTCGTCCAGATTCACGTAGAAGGCGTCAGTAGTAAGCATTGAAAACCACTTGTTGAAAAATTTTGAAAATTCCTTTCTAAGCTTGAGCATCATGTTCTTTTCAGTGAAAGATATGAGGTCAGAGAATTTTGTTGAAAGCCACTGTTCTATTTCAAGAAGCTTTGAGAGCTTATGTTTCGCATCTTCCTTTGCAGATATTTTTTTTACAAGGACGGCTATCTCTTTTTGCGTCAGCTCGACCTCTTTTTTGAACTCTGCTATTTCTATCTCGGCAGACTTTTCCTTCTGGAAAGCAACCTTAAGCCCGGAATCCTTGATATTGTGGAGATTTTCATATTTTGCGAACTCAAGCACGGAATTTTTCAGAAGAGTTGAGTGCTTTTCAAGAAGTTCCGAATCTTTTTCCAAATCATCCCTGTGCTTTTTTATTGCCCCAAGATTTTTTTTCATTGTGTCCAAGTCAACAAATTTTGATTTAATCAGCTCAAGATTATATTTCCTGGACTGCATTTCTGAAAAGGAAGATTTTGCTGAAACCATCTCTTCTGAAATCTGCTTTATCTCAAAATCAATTTTTTCAAGCTCCTTTTTTGTGCTTGAAACCGAGTTTTCAGTTTCATTAAGAATATTATGCTTGTGATTTTCCGAGACATCCTGCAGACATGTCGGGCAGATATCTATCTTGAAAATCCTTTCCTTCTTTTGAAGGTCTTCTTCCTGCCTGCTCTTCAAAGAGGAGCTTTTTGCAGCCAGGGCGATTATCTGGCTTGAGAGAGACTCAATTCTGTCATGGAGCCTGCTGATTTCAAGCTCAACTTTCCTTAAATCTTCAGGATTAAAATCTGGAGACTGCTGGATTTTGGACTCTATTTCCATTATCTCCCTGCCCAGCCTTGCCTTCTCCTGAGATTTGTAAGACAAGGCAATTTTTGTTTTTTCTATCTCTTTTTCAAAATTCCTTTTTTCTTCAACCTTATTTTCCAGCTCGTGGATTTCTTTTTCGAGGTTTTTTCTTTCTTTGATTCTTTCCTGAAGCTCTGCGTTTTTTGAGGCTATCTTTTCAGCAAGCATGTTCAGGAATTCCTTTTGTGATGAAAGAGAAGTTTTGCTCTCATCTAGGTCTCTTATATCATACTGAAGAATTCTTGACTCTTCCCTAAGCCTGGCTGTGACAAGAGAAAGATTTTCGTTTATCTTCTTGTATTTGTCAACTCCAAAAACATGCCTAAGAACATTTAGCCTTGATTCAGGGTCTTCGAGTATTATCTGTTTCATCTGCTCCTGCGGGGAATAAACAGTGTAGTTGTAGAGTATATTTGTTTTCTTCAAAAATTCAGGAGGGTAATTCAGAAGAGAAAGTAGTTTTGCCTTCAGCTCTGTGACAGACAATTCCTGCTTGTCCCCATCTATTGTTATTGCTGAATAATCCTGTGTCACTGATTTTGAAGTCCTTTTCAGAGTCCTTTCTATCAGAATGATTGAGTCCTGAACCTTAAGCTCAAGGTCAACTTTTCCTTCCTCTTCAGAGTTGGATAGGAGAGATGAACCTTTCTGGCCTGGCTGGAGACCAAATAGCGCAAAGGCAATTGCAAGAAGAATTGTTGTCTTTCCTGACCCTATATCCCCTGAAAGAAGAGTTGACCCTTGGGGAAATACAATCGTCTCCGATTTATAACTTCTTATATTTTTTAGTGAAAGTTTATTCAGTCTCATTTTAGCGGCAGAATCTTTCTCACTTCCGAAGCCATTCTGTCCTCGAATATTCTTGAGGTCTCTTCCTCCTTTTTCTCAACCTGAAGGGCAGATATCAGGGTTAAGGCAAGCCCGTTAAGCACATGCGGGTTCTGCTCCTGAAATGTTTTTATTATTTCCTCTTCGAGATTTCCTGATTCAATCTCTATGTCCATATCTGATTGTGTAATAAATAGTTTTGAAGTGCTTTTGAGAAAAGAGTAGGCCCCCTGCTTTTTAACATAATCTTCTATTTCATTTAGTTTTATGTCAGAAGTCTTTCCGACCTCTATTGAGCCTGAAAGCCGGAGAATCACGATTTTGTCCTGAAGGGAATGCTTCTTTAATTCATCAATGACTTCATCAGTCGCGGATACAGCATTGGTTATCGTGAAATTAAAGACCTCCGTTTCCTTGAGCCTTATTTCTCTCCTTTCTATTTTTCCTTTTGTATCAACTATATAGAATGAGCCGCCACCAAGCTCTTCAAGCTCTTCTGAATTATTTGGGAAAGTTGGGCCTGAATACACCCTGTTGTTCTTGTTATAGTTAATATGTAAATGTGCAAGAGCGAGATAGTCAACCTTTGGGAGATTTTCCTGATTTACAGCAGGAATCGGGAGGGTTTTAACCGCGTCTCTTATGGCTGTGTGAAGCATTAAAATTCTGAATAATCCCGGAGAATCCTGGAGCTTGATCCTTTCTATTTCTGGCACTTCCAGGCCGGATTTTTTCCCCGGATAACCGTATATTGCGACATTCTTGTAAACAATCGGATGCAGCATTATAAGCCCATTTCTTTCCTCTGGCTGAAATGCATTTCTGACAAAACCTGCTTTTTCCAATACATCCAGAAATGACTTGCCTGTTGCTGAATAATCGTGGCTTCCTGCTATGAGAAATACGGGAATTTTTGCATCCTTCAGCTTCCTAAACTCCTCAAAGGTTTCTTTTATTGTTTCTATTGGAGGATAGGCTGAATCAAAAAGATCTCCTGCTACGAGGGCAAAATCAAGCTTTTCTTTTATTATTTCTGCTATGGCTGACCTGAAGGCATCCATATTCAACTGCCTTAATTCGGGCTGTCTCCAGCCTCCAAGATGGCAGTCGCCAAGATGGGCAAATCTCATATAGATTGCTAAAATGAGAGGTATTTATTGATTGTTGTGTTTTATTTCCCAGACTTCGAGAGACTCCATAAAAACCTTTCTTGAGCCCACGACTTTGTGCTTAAATCCAATTTCTGCAAGCAATTTAAGAATTCTTTTTCTTGGAGTCAATGAAGACAGAAGAATCAGAATGATTCCATTATTCTTGATATGGCTCCTGGCCTGCTTTAGAAAACGTAAGATTATTTCATCCCCTCCTTTCCCTCCAGTAGTTACTAATTGGGAGCTTTTTGGCTCTCTTGAGTCCCTTGGCAGATAAGGAGGATTAAAGATTATCAAATCGAACTTACTTTTTATTTTTTCAAAGAGATTAGACTTTATCGCTGGAATCCCTTTTGATTTTATAAGGGCTACTGCTTCAGGATTGATGTCGGAGGCAAGAACAGATCCTGCCTTGTTACACACCGCCGCTTCAGCCAAAATCCCCGAGCCGGAACCCACATCCAGTACTGATTTTCCTTTTGCATATTTTTTTACATACTCTTCCAAAAGAAGTGAATCGTCCGAGGGCTCGTATATCATAATAATCCTGTAAAGAAGTCAGTTATCTGACTTTTGAAGAAAAATGAAACAGCGAGGATTCCAATAAGGACTATAAGTATCGAGCTAAGAGTGACCAGCTTCCAATCGATTCCTTGTCTACGGCTGGGCTGATAACGGGGAGAAGAAACCTGCCTTTCCGAAGCCCTTTCAGGAGATCTCGTGTAATTAGGCTGCTGCGGAAGCTTGGGAAGTCTGTCCTGTGAATCTATATCAGAACCTGAAACAAGCGAGTGAGCGGCCTCCCTGACTTCACTTTCGGAATATCCTGCATTGATGAAAGTTCGGGCTGCATTTTCCAAATCTTCGCCCCTATCAAGGGCGTTTTTCAACCCACCAAAGATATCTTCTCTAACCATATTATTTAAGCACCAAGCTCTTTCCGTTTGCCATCAAATGAACATTGTAATTTTTCTTATAACCCATTTCAATTGCAAGATCCATTCCTGCTTTTGTTTTTTTCCAGTCTCCGTGCGAAGGGATTATATTTTCCGGACGGGTCAGCTTTATCAAATCCCTAAGGTCCTCTCTCCCCCCGTGCCCAGAGACATGAACATTGTCAAAAATTCTTACATTGAATTTCTTCAGTCTTTTTTCCAGCTGCGCCCTGCTCTCCACATTTACGGGAGTGGGGATTGTTTTTGACGAAAAAATTACATGATCGTCCGAAGAAAGCCGGTAAGGCAACTGGGACCTGGACATTCTGTCGAGAATTGCACCTGGCTCCCCCTGATGCCCTGTGCAAACAACAAGATATTTTCTCTTGTTAGCATTTACTCTCTTTAACATGTTGTCCATTTGCCTCCTGTATTTGACCATCTGGACCTGTTTACTGAAGGGGGCCTTCCCAATCCTGTCTGCAGCCGAAACATATTTATTTAGACTCCTACCGAGAAAAAGCACTTCCCTGCCAAGCTTGTTCCCAAATTCAGTTATTGATTTTAATCTTGCTATATGGGATGAAAAGGTTGTAACGACAATCCCAGACTTGTAATTTTCAGTCGTGAAGAGGACATCTTCCAGCAAACCACGCGCTATTTTTTCAGAAGGTGTTTTTCTGTCGTCGGGAGCGTAGAGGCAATCAACAACCAATGCCTTTATTCCTATCTTTGATAATTGTTTTAGTCTTTTATAATTCGGCTTGTCTCCAAGGATAGGAGAATTGTCAAACTTGTAGTCATTTGCATAAAGGACGATTCCCTCTTTTGTGTGAACAGCAATCATGGTTGACTGGATTGTTGAATGGGTTATGTTGACAAACTCAACCTTATAGTCCTCCTTGCCCTTTACTATTATAGAATTGTCGGGCTTTACAGATATAAGGGGATTCTGTATCTCGCCCTGATTGTCTTCCATTAATTTTTTTAGGACTTCTATAGTGAATTGAGGCGCCGCGACTGAAGCATTGTATCTTGGTGCAATG
>Ga0210044_10002250_pt1 | contig 28915 bp, 20 predicted proteins | sample CryGey13umfilter_2_FD_183959 | JGI IMG/M metagenome (GOLD analysis project Ga0210044, IMG submission 183959) | Groundwater microbial communities from aquifer in Utah, USA - Crystal Geyser 4/9/14 3 um filter (SPAdes) (version 2) | ecosystem: Environmental > Aquatic > Deep subsurface >... | reverse complement strand
TTTTGTGTCAAAAAACTTATAGCACACTTCTTTGGGGCGAGACACCGAAATCCGGCTGTCTTGCCCCACTGTTTTTCTCGCTAACCGATTGTGATCAAAGCGGTAGGCTGTAGAGGGACAGGCTCTAAACTATATGGCGTTATATGGAAAGGTGACGAAGTTTCCTGAATCCCCCGGACAGGGTCGAATCGGCAGGCAACAGGTTGCCGTATCTATGGCGCCCCTGATCCTTGTTGTCGGTGAAGATGCGGTATCTCATTCTTTCAGTACCGGTACTCTTGCGCGGCAATCATCCCCTCTTCGCTGAAATGCCCTGGACCCTCGCGCCTCCTTGCCCCACAATTCCAACTTCCCGAACCCGCTACCCGGAGGAGTCTCCGTGCCCGAAAACATCATCTCCCTGCTGGGGATCTTCGTGCTGCTGGGGATCGCCTGGCTGCTGAGCAACAACCGCCGCAAGTTTCCCTGGCGTGTGGCCGGATGGGGCCTCGGCCTGCAGATGGTGCTGGCGGTGATCCTGCTGGAAACCCCCTGGGGCGTGGCCGTGTTCGACGCCGCCCGCAGTTTCGTCACCCGCCTGCTGTCCTTCACCGATGCCGGGTCGGCCTTCATGTGGGGCAATCTCTTCCGCACCAGCAGCGATCTGGTCGCCAACATGAATCCGGACCAGGGCTACATGCAGGTCACCAACTCGGCCACGGGACAGCTCGTGCCCCTGGGCACCATCTTCGTGATCCACGTGCTGCCGACGATCATCTTCTTCTCCAGCCTGATGGCCGTGATGTACCACCTGGGCGTCATGCAGCGGATCATCCAGGGCATCGCCTGGGTCATGCGCAAGACCATGGGCACCAGCGGCGGCGAGACCCTCTCCTGCGCCGCGAACATCTTCGTGGGCCAGACCGAGGCCCCCTTCGTGGTCAAGCCCTACCTGGCGGCGATGACCAACAGCGAGCTCATGGCGGTCATGGTGGGCGGGTTCGCCACCGTGGCCGGCGGGGTGATGGCGGCCTACGTGCGCTTCGGCATCGACGCGGGGCACCTGCTGGCGGCCAGCGTCATGAGCGCGCCGGCGGCCCTGGTGGTGGCCAAGATCATGTATCCGGAGACCGAGGAGTCCGCCACCAAGGACGGCGCGGGTCTGGCCATCCCCCGCGAGTACGCCAACCTGCTGGACGCCGCGGCCGGCGGGGCCGGAGTGGGCCTGAAACTGGCCGCCAACGTGGGCGCCATGCTGCTGGCGTTCATCGCGCTGGTCGCCATGCTCAACTACGGCCTGGGCTTCGTGGGGCTGTCGCTGCAGCAGATCTTCGGCTGGATCTTCTCCCCCATCGCCTGGGTCATGGGCGTGCCCTGGACCGAGGCCATGGTCTTCGGCAACCTCCTGGGCACCAAGATCGCCGTCAACGAGTTCGTGGGGTACATCCAGCTGGCCGAGGCGGCCCGGCAGGGGCTGCTGTCGCCGCGCAGCGTGATCATCGCCACCTACGCCCTGTGCGGATTCGCCAATTTCTCGAGCATCGCCATCCAGATCGGCGGCATCGGGACCATCGCCCCGGGAAGGCGCAGCGACGTGGCGCGCCTGGGGCTGAAAGCCATGTTCGGCGGCGCCCTGGCCTCGTGGTTGACCGCCACCATCGCCGGGGTTCTGCTGATCTGACGCGCAGGCCTTCGCGGCCGCGCAGCACAAACACGGGAAGTCTTTCATGCCGCGCATCAAGCTGCAACCGCTGCCGGAATACCAGACCAAGTTCCGGATCACCGTGCGCACCACCGACCTGAACTACGGCGGACACCTGGCCAACGACCGCGTGCTCGCCCTGGTCCACGAGGCGCGGGTGGATTTCCTGGCGCGCCACGGCTGGAGCGAGATGGCCTGCGCCGGTGAGAGCCTGATCATGGGCGACGCGGCGGTCGTGTTCAAATCCGAAGCCTTCGCCGGGGACGAGCTGGTCATCGAGACCGCGGCCACCGAGCCCGGCGGTCGCGGGTTCCGCCTCTGCCACCGATTGACGCGTCCGGTCGACGGCACCCTGGTCGCCCTGGTGGAAACGGGCTTGGTCTGTTTCGATTACGAGGCCGGAAAGCCGAAACCTTTGCCGCCGGCCGTGGCGGCCATCTGCCTGCGGGCCGGAGATTGACGTGGGCAGCGAACCGATTCCCATCACCAGCCTGACCAACGCGCGCATCAAGGATCTGGTGCGCCTGCGTCAGCGCGGCCACCGCAGCGGTCGCGGCCTGATGATCGTGGAAGAGCCCCTGGTCATCGGCCGCGGACTGGACACGGGCATCGCCTGTCGCGAGGTCTATTTCTGCCCGGACAACATGGGCGCGCAGCACACACCGCTCCTGGAAAAACTGCTGAAGATACCCGGGGTCGACGCGTACGAACTTGCCGCCCCGGTCATGGCCAAGGTCGCCTACCGGGACCGGCCCCAGGGCCTGCTGGTGGTGGCGGACCGGCCGCAGGCGCGATTGGAGGACCTGGTGCTGCCGGCGGAGAGCCCGGCCCTGCTGCTGGTGCTCGAAGGGGTGGAGAAACCGGGCAACCTGGGCGCGGTCCAGCGGGTCGCCGACGGCGCGGGCGCCCACGGCATCATCGTCTGCGGCGATGGCGTCGACCCCTGGAACCCCAACGTCCTGCGCGCTTCCCGTGGCGCGTGCTTCAGCACGCCGACGGTCACCGCCCCCGCGGCGCAGATCCTGACCTGGCTCAAGGAGCGGGGCATCGCCGCGGTCGCCACCAGCCCCGCCGGAGCCATGCCCTACGACCGGTTCGACCTTACCGCCCCCGTGGCCCTTATCCTGGGCACCGAGCACGACGGGCTGAGCCCGAACCTGCTGGACGCCGCCGACTGCACGGTCGCCATCCCCATGCACGGCAGCGGCGACTCGCTGAACGTCTCCACCTCGGCCGCCATCCTTCTGTACGAGGCCGCCCGCCAGCGTGCGACGGCGCGAAAGGCACCCTGACATGACCAACCGTTTCTACAACGATTTCGACTGCGAAGAGCTGGAGAGCCGCGACCCCGATTATCGCACCCCGTTCGAGCGGGGCCGGGACCGGCTGATCCACAACGCAGCCTTCCGCCGCCTGCAGGCCAAGACGCAGGTCTTTTTGTCCGGCGAGTACGATTTCTACCGCACCCGCCTGACCCACTCCATCGAGGTGGCGCAGATCGCCGGTTCCATCGCCCGCTACCTGAACCGGTCCAGCGCGCAGCTGACCGCGGACTTCCACATCGACCTGGCACTGGTCGAGGCCACCGCGCTGGCCCACGACATCGGCCATCCGCCCTTCGGGCACGCCGGCGAATCCACCCTGCACCGGCTCATGCTCCCCTACGGCGGTTTCGAGGGCAACGCCCAGACCCTGCGGCTGATCACCGAGATCATCTTCACCAGCGGGCGCAGCCGGCGCGGCATGAACCCCACGCGGGCCTTCATGGACGGGGTGCTGAAGTACAAGACCCTGCTGGGCGAGTGGGACGTCCCGCCCCGCCACCACTTCCTCTACGACGAGCAGCGGCCCTTCCTCGATTTCGTCCTGGGCGGTCGGGATTTTCCCGCCGCGCTGACGGCCGGAAAGATGCGCAACGGGTTCCGCAGCCTCGAGTGCGAGATCATGGACTGGGCCGACGACACGGCCTATTCGCTCAACGACCTGGTGGACAGCGCGAACGCCGGATTCGTCAACATCGGCAGCATCCGGCGCTGGGCCGATGACCAGGATCTGGACACCGACGAGGAGCGGTGGCTTGACGACCTCATGGCGGCCATCACCGCCGGTAGCCTCGAGCGCGCCATGAACCGCAAGATCGGCGCCTTCGTCGAGGCGTGCACGCTGATCGAGCGGGACAACTTCCTGGCCGAGGCCACCAACCGTTACCGGTTCGGGATGGCCATCGACCCGGCCGTGCGCCGCGAGCAGAACCTCTACGCCCGGCTGGCGGTGGGCGTGGTCTTCCGCTCGCCCCAGGTCTGCCAGCTCGAACACAAGGGTGGCTGGATGCTTCAGCGGCTCTTCGGCGCCCTCAAGGCCAACTACCTGGACCAGGGCGCCGCGCGTCATCCCCTGCTGTCGACGGATTTCGAGGCGGAAATGGCCCGTTGCGGGGGCGACGAGCGCGTCGGCGCCCGCGTCATCTGCGACTATCTGGCCGGCATGACCGACGGGTTCGCCAGCCGGATCTACAAGCGCATGTTCGATCCGGATTTCGGATCCATCGTCGATCTCGTCTGATGAACGATATGCTCAGCAAGCGGGGCTGCAGCCTGGTGGCGGGAATCCTGGCGGTCCTCGTGGCCGGCGCGGCCCTGGCCGATTCCGCTCCTCCTGCGGATCCTTCACCGGCCCGCGGCTCCCTGTCCGAAATCCTCCCCGGCCACCGGGGGACCTATCTCTACTACCACGCCCTGGACTACGGATCGCAATCCCTGACCCATCCGCTGCGCCTGATAATCAACGGCGGGTTCGGCATCATGCAGATCTCCAACCGGGACAACCGACCGGCCAGGATCATGTACGGCCGCGGCCTGCGCAACGTCTCGGATAACCTCATGCGGCCGTGGTGGGCCGTCCGGGAACAGGGACTGGGAGTCTTCCTGCGCCATGAGGTGATCCCCATTTCCGTGCGCACCGGCGATTCGCAGTACTGGCCCAACTACATGAACCACCTGTTGGGCGGAGGCATGAGCTACCGCATGATGGAGGAGTACTACCGGTACCACGGACACACCCACAGCAAACGCTGGTCCCTCGCCACGCTCTTCGTCTACCACCTCCTGAACGAGACGGTGGAGAACAACGACAAGCTGGGCCCCAACCCCGACCCGGTCGCCGACTTCTGGATCTTCAACCCCGCCGGTGTCTGGCTGTTCAACAAGGACTCCGTGGCGCAGTTCTTCAGCAGGACTCTCCACTTCACCGACTGGTCCTACCAGCCGGTCATCATGCCCGAAACCGGCGAACTGCAGAATGTCGGGCAGAACTACGCCGTGAAGTGGCATCTCAACAATTCCGGCAGCAGAAGCATCTTCTACCACTGGGGCACGCACGCCGAACTGGGCATGTCCTTCACCGACGCCGAAGGTCGTTGCGTCTCCTTCGGCTTCGGTTTCGTGGCCAAGAACATCCTGGAAGTCGATGACCTGAGCGACACCGTGGACCTGGCCGTATCCGGCGGCCTGTTCTACGACCGCAACAACAGCCTGCTGGCTTCGCTGGTGGCTGCGAAGGGCAAGGACTTTCCCTGGCGCCTGAACCTGTATCCGGGGTTGTTCGATCTGGGACCGCTGCAGCCGGGTTTCTACGTTGCCCTGGACCAAAAAGACCACCTCAGCGGGGGGATCACCATCGGGGCCATCACGCATCTGCCCGTGGGTCTCGGCTGGGAGTAACCGCAGGGGTCAATCCAGCAGACTCTCGAACGCCTCAACCTTCAATGGCCGGGAAAAGTGGAAGCCCTGCACCTCGTGGCAGCCCAGGGCCCGCAGGAATTCGGCCTGCGCTTCGGTCTCAACGCCCTCGGCCAACGCGCGCATATCCAGGCTGTTGGCCATGGCGATGACGGTGCCGGCGATGGCGGCGTCGTTGGCGCTGGTGGTGATGTCGGTGATGAATTCGCGGGCGATCTTGATGCGCCCTACCGGATAGTTGCGCAGGTACAGCAACGAGCTGTAGCCGGTGCCGAAATCGTCGATGGCCAGCCCCACCCCGCCCTGACGCAAGGTCATGAGGGTTTCCTGGGCCGCCTCGGCGTTGTGCATGAGCATGCTTTCGGTGATCTCGAGCTCCAGCCACGAGGGATCCAGGCCCGTGGTGCGCAGGATGCCCATGACCCGCTCCACCAGATCCGGCTCCATGAACTGGCGCCCGGAGAGGTTCACCGCCACCCGCACGGGACGGGTGCCAACCTTCTGCCAGGTGGCTGCTCGACGGCACGCCTCCTCCAGCACCCAGGCTCCGATGTTGTGGATCAGGCCGGTCTCCTCGGCCAGGGGAATGAAATGGGCAGGGCTGACATCCCCCAGGTCCCGGGAATGCCAACGGAGCAGGGCCTCGACCCCCACCAGTTTGCCGGTGCGCAGGGAAAACTGGGGTTGCCAGACCAGGGACATCTCCTCCAGATCCAGGGCGCGGCGCAGGCCGCTCTCCAGCCTGGTCCGCTGCTGGATGCGACGGTTCATCTCCTCGTTGTAGAATTGGAACCGGTTGCGCCCCTCGGCCTTGGCCGCATACATGGCCAGGTCGGCGTGCTTGAGCAGGGTGGCCACGTCTTGGCCGTCGTCCGGATACACGGCGATGCCGATGCTGGTGGCCGCGAAGATCTCATGCCCCTGCACCGAGAAAGGCTTGGCCATGGCCCCGATGAACTTCTGGGCCACCGCCAGGATCTCCGCGTCGCGGGAGACCCGCGGCAGCAGCAGCACGAACTCGTCGCCCCCCAGCCGGCTCAGAATGTCTCCCTTGCGAATGCAGCCGCTGAGGCGGTCGGCGATGCCCTGCAGCAGTCCGTCGCCCAGGTCGTGGCCGTGGGCGTCGTTGACGTCCTTGAAGTTGTCCAGATCGCAGAAAAGCAGGACCACGCGCCGGTCGCCGCGACGCGCGACGGCCAGCGCCCTTTCGAGCTGCTCCATGAAGTAGGTGCGATTGGGGAGGCCGGTCAGGGGATCGTAGTAGGCCAGCTGCCGGATTTCCTCCTCGGTGCGCTTGCCCGCGGTGATGTCGGTCACCGTGGCGATGAATCCCTCCAGGACCTGCTTCCGGTTTCGCACCCGTTCGGCCTGCACCAGGACCCAGCAGGTCTCTCCCGAAGAGCGCTTGAAACGACATTCGGCCCGGAATTCATGGTCGCTCTCGCGGGCGGCTTCCCACTGGGCCGCCATCTGGGGGCGGTCGTGGGGATGAACGGCCTCATACCAGGGCTTGCCCAGGGATTGCAGCGGCGTCAATCCGGTCAGCTCACGCCAGCGACGGTTGACGTGGTGGCAAAGGCCCTTCGGGTCCAGGCGCATGATGCCCACGGGCGAGGCGTCGGCCATCACGGCGTAGCGGTGTTCACTCTCGCGCAGGGCCTGCTGAGTGAAGCGCATCAGGGTGTGGTCGTGGACGACGGTGAGCAGGAGGTCCAGGGGCCGCAGAGGCACGTCCTGCAGGGCCACCCGGCGTGGCGCGCCGTCGAGGGTGGTCACTTCGAGGTCGTTTTCCCGGTCGGGGTCGGCGTCCAGCCCTTGCAGGTTGCGGAAGGCGCGGTTGGCCATCAGCCGCTGGCCCCCGCTGAGGGAGCTCACGGCGATGGGAAAAGGAAGCACCTCCAGGATCGCCGCCAGGGCCTGCGGCACCTGCGGAGCGTCCGGCGCCCGTTGGGCGCTCGCGGCGGAGGCTTCGCGATCTTCACGCTCGCTGGTCACGTCGGGTTTCCTCGCTTGACGGAGGTCGGAAGAATGCTACCGCAATGATAACACAGATTTGCAGCGGCGGCAGGCCGGAGGCGTCAGCGCAGGTGGGAGGCGCAGTTGACGTCCACGATGGCACCGCTGAGCGCGTCGGCCCGGCCGGAAACCGCCAGCAGCACCGTCTCGGCGATCTCGGTGTCCGCAGCGGTGCGTCCCAGGGGACTCTGCCCGCGGATGCCCGCGCCCTCGGGTCCGTCCAGGTAGGGCTTGGTCATGTCCGACTCCACCCACCCCGGCGCGATGCCGACCACGTGGATCTTCCGCGGCCCCAGGGCCACGGCCAGCGACTGGGTCAGGGAATTCAGCCCGGCCTTGGCCGCGCCGTAGGCCGGGGCCTCGGGCTCGCCGCGGTAGGCGCCCCGGCTGCCGATGTTCACGATGTGGCCGCCGGAGGGCAGATGCTTCAGCGCGCCGTGGCAGATGGCCGCCGCCGCGATCAGGTTCACCTGCAGGGTGCGGTTCCAGGATGCCAGCCACTCCTGGGCCGAGGTGTCCAGCGGGGCATGTCGCTCGTAGATGCCCGCGTTGTTGACCACGATGTCCAGGCCACCCAGGGCCGCTGCGGCGGCGGCGGCCAGGCCGGCGGCCTGTACGGGGTCCACAAGATCGGCCGGGAGCACGACATGGCCTTCGCCGGGCAAGGTATCGCACAAGGCTTGAACCGATTCCGTCGCCTCACGGCAATGAAGCGCCACCCGCGCGCCGGACTCCGCCAGCAGCCGCACGATGGCCGCGCCGATCCCCCGGCTGCCGCCGGTGACCAGTGCTCTTTTGCCTACCAGGGCCTGTTCCCTCTGGGTCATTATTCGAACTCCTGCGACAGTTGGTCCAAATCGGCGAGCCCGGGTATGTTAGCACGGCCTTGCAGGCGCGAAAAGGCCCGGCGCGAGGCGCCGGGCCTGAAACGATACAACCGGAAGATCCGAATTACACCGTCCAGCGAACATGCAGGTCGGTCATCACTTCACCAAAACCATCTTGTGCTGCGTCACGCCCTGGGCGCTGACCAGCCGGGCGAAGTACACGCCGCTGCCCACGCTTTGGCCGCGGTTGTCTTGGCCGTCCCAGACCACGCTGCCGGGTCCGGCGGGCCGCATGTCCTCGATCAGCAACCGCACCAAGCGACCGTGGATGTCGTACACCCCTAGGCTGATCCGGCCCGCGGCGGGCAGGTCGTAGCTCACCCGAGTCAGGGGGTTGAAGGGATTGGGGTAGTTGCCGACGGTGGCTGCGGGAGCCGGGGGCGTCTCCACCGCGGAGACGCTGTTGCGCAGGCCCCAGATCTCGATGTCGTCGATGTTCCAGCCGCAATACTGCCAGCTGTCGTCGGTCATGCCCATGACCCAGGCCAGAAAGACGGTCTGCTGCCCATCGGCCACGGCGCTGAGGTCGTATTCCACCGACGTCCACGCCCCGTCGCTGACGGTCACCGAGTTGGACCAGATGGGCGTGAAATTCACTCCGTCGGAGCTGACCTGGAATGAGGCGTGGTCATACGCCGGCTGCTCGACGCCCAACCAGCGCCGGAACTTCACGGTCACGCTGGTGACGCCGGTAAGATCGAGACTGGTCGTGGTCAGCCAGCGCTCGAGTAGGTTGTTCTCGTAGTCGCCGGCGAGGTTGTAACCCAGCACGTTGGCGCCGCTGTACCCGCTGACCGGGTCAGGATCGCCGTGGCTGCCGCCGCCGCCCTGGGGGATCCCGAAGGCCCAGCCGGCGTCCATGCTCCAGAGCGGATCGCTGTCCAGGGGGAAGGACATAATCAGCTCGGGAATACCCACCTTGAGCTGGAGGGGCCGTGTGGTGTCCCCGCTGCCGTCGGTCAGGTTGACGAGACTGACGGTCCCCGTGAAGGTCCCGGTGGGCAGCGTGGCCGCCGTGCCGCCGATGGAGACGGTCACCGAGTCGGTGCCGCCGGCGGCCAGGGTCCCCGTGCCGTTGCTGACGACCGCCCAGGCCACGTCGCTGGTGATCTGGTAGTCGACGGCATAGGCCGCGACGTTATTGAGGACGTAGACCTGGGACGCGGGCGCGAAGGGTCCCCCCACGTCGCCGGTGGCCTGCAGCCCGGTCCCCGGCGAGACCTGGAAGGCCGCCGCGTTGGGATCGAGGGTACCGAGGGCCATGGGTGCGCTGCCCAGGGGATCCAACCAGTCGCGCAGGCGGCTGCTCGCGTCGTTGCCGTCCCAGGACACGGAGAGGCGTCCGTACCAATCGGAGGTGTCGTTGCCGCAGGCGGCATAGCCCCCGTGCAGCTGACCCACGATGTGGTGGCCGGGATCGAACAGGGGCGAACCCGAAGACCCCGGTTCGGTGGTGCCCACGTCCCAGTCGGTGATCCGGATGTGGCTCCCGTCCCCGGGAACCGGGGTCAGCAGGTATGTGGTGGTGCTCGTCGGATCATACTCGAAGCTGATGCTCTTCTCGTCGGTGTTCGGCTGGTGGATGGCGATGGCCGCACTGGGATCGTCGCTGCCGCGGTACCATCCGGCGTAGGCCACCTTCCAGGCCGGATCCGGATCCGCGTTCAACTCCACCAGACAGAAATCCGAGGTGCTGGACGAGGCCAGGAAGGTCGCACCGGCCTGGTTTTCCGCCAGGCTGCCCCCGCCCTGCTGCCCGCAGGTGGGACTCTCGAAATTCCAGTACACCACCATGCTGGCCGCGTTGCCGGAGTTGATGCCGCAGTGGTTTGCCGTCAGGAAGAATGGAGTCTGATCCTCGGCGGTGTTGTTGATCATGGCGCCGGTGCAGGTCCAGGAACCGTTCAGGGTGTAGACGCCCACCGTAGCGATCTCCGAGCGCCAGGGGTCGCCCTCCGGGCACACCACGTCCACGTTGCAGCTGCCGGCCTTGTCCGCGAGATCCTCCCCGAACAGCCGGTAACCCTTATTGATCGATTCCAGCTCCAGGGCGTAATCGCCCAGCTCGCTGCGGGGCAGCAGCAGTTCTACGGTGATGTCGTCGGCCAGTACCACCGGCGTCCAGAGCTGGCCGTGGGCTTCGTTGTTGCGCTCGGTGAAGGTCCAGAAATGTCGGGGGTCGTCCAGCGAGGTCATGCCGGTGGGATGGATGGTCAACCGGGCACCCTTGGGCAGGTGGAAACGGGAAAAACCCAGGTTCACCGAGATCGCCCCGGGCGCGACGATCCGCTGGCGCCACAGCACCCATTGCTCTTCCACATCGAGCCAGGAGCCGCCGTCGTCGGGGGTCAGTTGAGAAATTTCGGGGACGGCGAAACGAGGTGCCAGATCCTGACCCTTGCGCGCCAGGTCGGCGGTCATCTCGGCGGAGATGTCCACGGGGGCCGTGCGCAGCACCGGAACCGCAGCGGCGTCGAGTCCGAGGGTCAGCGCCACCGGGCCCCGTAGCTCCCCCGAGGTCAGGGCGGAACCGGCGATCCCGGCGGAAGAAATTCCGGCAACCACCAGCAAGGCAACGACAACAATTCCCCACGGCCGACAGGCGCCAATGCTCATGGATTTCCCCTGGATGTTGGACGAATTCCCCCAGTCGGAACCGGGTTCCGGCTCTGATCTCCACCCATAATTGTACCCCAAGGCGGGGGCGCTGCCAAGGATTTTGATGATTAATCCGATTGTCGGGCGCTTGGGGAAGGACCCCAGGGGGAGGTAATTCATTGAAAATTAGACAAATATTGGCAGGCAACCTTCTTTTTTGATAAAAGGTCACCCGCCAATCATCACGACAGCGAGGATCAGAAGCCGGCCTTGGCGGCTTCCGGCCTGTTCTCGGGACCCTGCGCCACGGCCCAGGCTTCAGCCTGGATCTGGGGGAAGCCCTGGCCCTTGTCCCGCATGGCCATCACCCGGTACATGGAGTACCCGTAGTGGTCCTTGATGAAGATCAAGTTGGCCATGTTGAGGAATTCCCGGTCCGTCAAGGTGGCCGATGCCCAGGTCTGGGGCTTTTCCTCGGGGAACTTGTCCAAGATGGGCTGATACACCGCGCTGGGAACGAAGCCCCGCACCTGGACGCGGAAGAGGTCGCTTCCGATTCCGTAGCTCTGCAGGACATCCTGCCACTTGGTGCCTTCGTAACGCTTCTGGGCAACTTCCAGCGGGTCCACCCCCGCTTTGGCTGCGACCATGAAGGCTACCGGCAACTCGTCCGCGCGGGGCAGGTAGGACGCCACGTCGGCCACCTGGGCCGGCTCGGCCTTGAAGAACTCCGCCACCGCTTGATTGTAGGCCGCAAGGTCGGGCGCGCCCGCAACAGCCGCCTGGGCCGCGAGCAACACCGCAAGGATCAACACCGGAACTCTCTTCTGCATGATCAACTCCTTTTTTCCGACCAGTCAGCCAAATGCGTGCCGGCCAAATGCCTGCTGGATAGTTGATCGGCAGAAATGCGCCTGAGTTGAGGAGAAACGCGCCAATCCGGGCGACCCGGGAGTCCGGACGGGACCGAAATTCCGCGCGCGATTCCCGCTTGGCCCCCGCGCTTCGTGCAATCTGCACGCCGGGACAAAAAAAAGCCGGCGAAACAATGCCCGCCGGCCCCAACGTCCCTCTGAACGAGGTCAGCCGTTCATGGTCTTGATCTTGTTCAAGGCCGAGCCGGCCCGGAACCAGGAGATCTGCTCGTCGGTCATGGTGTGCGCGACCGCGAAGGCGTCGCTGCCGCCGTCGCTGTGGGTCACGGTCACGGTCAGGTTCTGATCCGGCGCCAGATCCGCCAGCCCCGTGATGGCGAAGCGGTCGTCCTGCTGGATCTTGTCGTAGTCGGCCGGGTCGACGAACGTCAGGGGCAGAATCCCCTGCTTCTTGAGGTTGGTCTCGTGGATCCGCGCGAAGCTGCGCACGATGACCGCCGCGCAGCCCAGGTGCCGCGGCTCCATGGCCGCGTGCTCGCGCGAAGACCCCTCGCCGTAGTTCTCGTCCCCCACGACGACCCAGCGCAGGCCGGCGGCCTTGTAGGCCCGCGCGGTCGCCGGCACTTCGCCGATCTCGCCGGTCAGCTGGTTCTTCACCTGGTTGATCCCGCCGCCGAAGGCGTTGACCGCCCCGATGAGCATGTTGTTGCTGATGTTGTCCAGATGGCCGCGGAACTTCAGCCAGGGGCCGGCCATGGAAATGTGGTCGGTGGTGCACTTGCCCCGGGCCTTGATGAGCAGGGGCAGGTCCGCATAGTCCTTGCCGTCCCAGGGGCTGAACGGTTCCAGCAGGGCCAACCGCTCGCTGTCCGGCCCCACGACGACCGCGATCTCCCGGTGACCCGAGGGCGGGGCCTGGTAACCCTTCTCGTCGAAGACGAATCCGGCTTCCGGCAACTGGTCCGCCACCGCGGGCGCATCCAGCTTGACCTGCTCACCCTTTTCGTTGGTCAGGGTGTCGTTCAGCGGGTCGAACTTCAGGGTACCCGCCAGGCCGTAGGCCATGACGATCTCGGGGCTGCCGATGAAGGCGTTGGTCTCGGGGTTGCCGTCGTTCCGCTTGGCGAAGTTCCGGTTGAACGAGGTGATGATGCTGTTGGGCACGCCCTTCTCGATGTCGTCCCGCTGCCACTGCCCGATGCAGGGGCCGCAGGCGTTGGTCAGCACCACCGCGCCCACGTCCTCGAGCACCTCCAGCATCCCGTCGCGCTTGATGGTCTCGTAGATCTGATCGCTGCCCGGGGAGATCCACAGCGTGGTCTTCATCTTCAGGCCCTTGGCCTTGGCCTGATGGGCCACGTCCACCGCGCGCCCGATGTCCTCGTAGCTGCTGTTGGTACAGCTGCCGACCAGGGCCGCGGTCAGCTTCTCGGGATAGCCTTCCTTCTCCGTGTCGGCGGCCATTTGGCTCACCGGCCGCGCCAGGTCCGGCGTGTGGGGTCCCACCAGGTGCGGCTCGAGGGTGGACAGGTCGATCTCGATGACCTGGTCGTAGTATGCGGCCGGGTTGGCCGCAACCTCGTCATCGGCCTTCAGCAGATCGGCGTTGGCCTCGGCCAATTCCGCCAGATCGGCCCGCCGGGTGGCGCGCAGGTAGGCGGCCATGGACTCGTCGAAAGGAAAGACGCTGGTCGTGGCGCCCAACTCGGCCCCCATGTTGGTGATGGTGCCCTTGCCGGTGCAGCTGAGAGCCTCGGCGCCCTCGCCGAAGTACTCGATGATGGCGTTGGTGCCGCCCTTGACCGTCAGGATGCCCAGCAGCTTGAGGATGACGTCCTTGGGAGCGGTCCAGCCGCTCAGCTTGCCGGAGAGCTTCACCCCGATGATCTTCGGGTCCTTGACCTCCCAGTTCATCCCGACCATGACGTCGACGGCGTCGGCCCCGCCCACGCCGCAGGCGACCATGCCCAGTCCACCGCCGTTGGGGGTGTGGCTGTCGGTGCCGATGAGCAGTCCGCCGGGGAAGGCGTAGTTTTCCAGCACCACCTGGTGGATGATGCCCGAGCCCGGCTTCCAGAAGCCCATGCCGTAGCGCGCGGCCGCACTGCTGAGGAAGTCGTACACTTCCTTGTTCACGTCCAGGGCGTGCAGCTTGTCGTAGTCGGCTCCCTTGTGGGCCAGCAGCAAGTGGTCGCAGTGGACGGTGGTGGGGACGGCGGTCACGTCGCGCCCCGCCTGCATGAACTGGAGGATGGCCATCTGGGCGGTCGCGTCCTGCATGGCCACGCGGTCGGGATTCAAGGCCAGGGTGGCCTCGCCCCGGGCCAGTTCCTGGTTCTGGGGGTCGGCCAGGTGGCCGAACAGGATCTTCTCGGCCAGCGTCAGGGGCCGTCCCAGCCGCTTGCGCGCCACCGCCAGCTGGTCGCGGGTGCGCCCGTAGACCTTCTCCACCATGTCCCGGGTCGTTTCGATGACCATGATCGCATCCTCCTTAGGCCGAACCGCCGCCGCATTTCACTGTGCACAGGCCAATATAAGCAATGGAGCGGGCCTTTTCCGCTTTTTTCCCCGCGGGCAGTCCACGGTTGACCGACGGGCGGACTTGGACCATATATCAAGTCGATAAGAGCTTTTCACGGCACATTTCACCCGGAGCATCGCGCCATGGATCTGAGACTCGAACACATCAACCCGAAAATCCGCGCCAAGGCCGCCGCCCGCTGCCGCGAACGGGGCATCATCATTCCCACCCTCGCCCAGATGAAGAACCCCGCCCTGATCCCCGACGAGATCAAGGGCCGGTTGGCGGACGTGGGGCTGTGGGACATCGACCCCTTGAACCTGTTCCGTATCACCTGGAAGAACGATCCCGACAGCGGCCTCTTCAACCGGGGCAACTGGATCGAGTTTCCGCCCGAACTGACGGGCGTGCAGGCGCGGATCATCGGGCTGGTGGGCAAGTGGTTCCCCACCGGGGCGCACAAGGTCGGCGCGGCCTTCGGGTGCCTCGTGCCGCGCCTGATCACCGGGCAGTTCGACCCCGAGGTCCACATGGCCGTCTGGCCCAGCACGGGCAACTACTGCCGGGGCGGGGCCTTCGATTCCAAGCTGCTGGCCTGCCACTCCGTGGCCATCCTGCCCGAGGAAATGAGTCGCGAGCGTTTCGCGTGGCTCAAGGACGTGGCCACCGAAGTCATCGCCACACCCGGCTGCGAATCCAACGTCAAGGAGATCTACGACAAGTGCTGGGAGCTGCGCGCCACGCGGCCCGAGTGCGTGATCTTCAACCAGTTCGAGGAGTTCGGCAATTCCATCTGGCACCACCAGGTCACCGGCGGAATGATCCAGGAGATCTTCGAGCAGCTCGACGGGGAGGGACTGCGTCTGGGAGCGTTCGTCTCGGCCACCGGCTCGGGCGGAACTATCGCCGCCGGCGACTTTCTCAAGACCCTGCATCCCAACATGGTCATCACCGCCGTGGAGGCGCTGCAGTGCCCCACCCTGCTGGCCTTCGGCTTCGGCGGACACCGCATCGAGGGCATCGGCGACAAGCACGTGCCCTGGGTCCACAACGTGCGGGGCACCGACATGGTCTGCGCCGTGGACGACCAGCAGTGCATGGATCTGCTGCGGCTGTTCAACGAAGAGACGGGACAGAAAGTGCTGGCCGATTCGGGGGTCGGCGAGGAGTTGCTCGCCCAGCTGCCCCTGCTGGGCATTTCCGGCATCTGCAACCTGATCGCGGCCATCAAGACCGCTCGCTACTACGAACTCGAGGGGCGCGACGTCATCGTCACGCCGCTGACCGACTCGGCCGAGATGTACGGCTCGCGGCTGGAGGAACTGACCGCCACGCACGGCCCCTACGCGCGCGAGGACGGCCTGCGCCACCGGGAGCGCTGGCTCGACGGCATCTCCACCGATCACATGCGGGAACTGGGCTACCGGGACCGCAAGGAACTGCACAACTTCAAGTACTTTACCTGGGTCGAACAGCAGGGTCGCCAGGTGGACGAACTGCGGCGCCTGTGGGACCCGGATTTCTGGGTCGAAGTCTTCGCCTCGGCCAAAACCTGGGACCCGCGCATCGAGGAGTTCAACGCCCTGATCCGCGAGGGCTGATCCGCCTCAGCGCGTTCGCGTCATCGTGGTGCCCAGGGTCAGCTCGCCCGCTTCCAGGCGCAGAGCGTACACCCCCGCGGCCACGGGCCGGCCCGCATTGTCGGTGCCGTCCCAGGCCAGGTCGTTGGCGCCCAGGTCGCCCGCAAGCGTGCCGAAATCCCGCACGCAACGGCCCTGCAGATCCATGACCCGCGCCCGCACCGGCCCGGCCTCCGGCAACACATACGTAACCACCGTGAAGGTCCGGAAGGGGTTGGGGACTGGCGTGGCCACACCCGGCGTGGCCGTCACCACCTGCAACGATATGGTGCGGGTCGCGTCGCCCAGGCCGCCGGCCAGATTCACGAACGACAGCGCGGCCTGGTAGGAACCCGCAGCAAGCTGGGACAGCGCCGTCGTGCCGGCGATGCTCACCGTGGTCGAATCCAGCCGCGCGATGGTCCCGGAAGCCGGCACCACGCTCACCCATCCCTGATCCACGGACACCTCGAAGGACAGATCGGCCCCGCCCACATTGTGCAGGACGTAACTTGCGGCCACTTCGCCCGGATCGGCTCCCTCTACCAGGCTGAACTCCAGGTCGCTTCCCGGGGCGACCAGCAGCTCGGGAATGGCGGGGTCCAGCAGTTCGACGAATTCCTCACCGGTGCCCACGGGGTCGAGGTAATCGCTCAAACGGGTTCCCGCCGCACCACCGCCGGTCCAGGAAACAAACAGGCGCCCGTACCAATCGGAGGTGTCGTTGCCGCAGGCCGCGTAGCCGCCGTGCAACTGACCCACGATGCGATGATCGAAACTGAACAGGGGACTTCCCGATGAGCCGTGCTCCGTGGTGCCCACGTCCCAGTCCCTGATCCGGATGTGGGTCCCGTTCCCGGGAACAGGGGTCGCCAGATAGGTCGTGATGCTGGTCGGGTCGTAGTCGATGCTGATGCTCTTCTCGTCGGTTTGCGGGTTATGGATCGTCACCGCGCCGTCGGGCACCAAGTCGCGTCGATCCCAACCCGCGAACGTCACCTGGAATCCCGGATCCGGCGCCTCGTCGAGTTCCAGAAGCGTGGCGTCCGCAAAGGGATACGTGGCCCGGATGGACGATCCGGTCGTGTATTGGTCCAGGCTGCCTCCCCCCTGCTGTCCACAGACGGGGCTCTCGAAATTCCAATAGACCACCACGCTGTTGGCGTACTGTTCGGTTGAAAGGCAGTGGTTGGCCGTCAAGAAGAGGGGCGCCCCGTCGCGGCGGGTGTTGTTGATCATGGCTCCCGTGCATCGGAACGAGCCGGAAATCGAGTACACCCCCACCGACCGACCGTCGTCGCGCCAGCCGTCCCCTTCGGGGCAGACGATGTCGACATTGCAGAGGCCGGCCTTGTCTTCCTCGGGTTCCCCGAACCACCGATAGCCCCGGTTCACCTTCGACAACTCCACCCTCGGCGCCACCGAGCCGGTAGGCACTTCCACTTCGACGATGATGTCGTCACCCAGGACCACGGGCGTCCAAAGCTCGCCCATCCGGTCGACGTCATCGGCGTGAAATACCCGCACGCCGCGCGGGTCGTCCGCACCGCTCAGATCGGTGGGATAGAGGGAAAGCCTCCCCCCGGCGGGAAGGTCGAAGACCGAAAAACCGAGGTTCACCGAAAGCGCGCCCGGGGCCTGGATGCGCAGGCGCCAGACCCGGTGCAGCGGCGTGGGGTCTTCCCACCTGCCCGCCTCCGCGCAACGGACGGCGACATCCTCGGGGAGCGCGAACCGTTCGGGCCCGCCGAACTGGGATTTGGCGGCGTCCTCCGCCAGCAAGGCCGGGCGGTCAAGGGGCCGGGTGCGCAGAACCGGCACCTCCTCCACCGAATCCAGGGTGAAATCCAACACCGCCGGTCGCTCCGCCGCCAGCACAGTGCAGGCCAGGATGCCTTCCATCAGAATGGCCACCACCGCGACAACACGCTTCGTTTCAGGGATTCGCTTCGCCATGCTCAGTCCTTTGTTCGGGAGCCGCCCCGGTCGCTTCCGGCCCGGGGTCATCCACTGCGTCCACGGCATTCCAGGCGATCGTCCAGCCCAGGATCACCTGGGAAAGATAATGCTTTCGATCGTTCATGCGCGACCATCCGGTCAGGACCGATCCCGCGCGGGCCGCATTTCGCGGCAAGGGACGGCCGCAGGAGCGCGCCAGATTCAGCCAGGGAATCGCCGCCATGAAGGTGTGACCGGATGCGGCGTGGTCGGTTTGCATCGGGTGCCAGCGGGGGTCCTCGCCGGACGAGGGTCGATCCGCCCCCAGCACCCGTTGCATCGTCCACAGGGTGGGCAGGCCCACCACCATGGCTTCGAAGTTGCGCCGCCCCCAGCGGCTGAAGGAACCCCGGCGCCACCAGGCGTCGATGGCACCGGTGATCAGCCAACTGAGGAACCAGAAACGTTCGCCGGGATAGCGCACCACGGACGAGACGCCTTCCCCGCGGCCGGTGCGCGCCCGCTTGCCCACCAGGACGTCGACCGCGCTGTCCAAGCCGGAATAGGCCAGGACGCCGGCGGCCGCGGTGGCGCCCAGCAGGCGCAGCAGGGAGCGCCGACCGTACATGCGTCGCCATTGGCCACCGGTGCCGACCAACAGGGGCCGGGCCTCGCCGGAGCGCACGCGCACCCCCGGCATGACCAGCAGGGCGCAAACGACCACCAACCCCACCGCTATCCACATGGGCGGCTCCGATTCGCCATGCCCCGTCGCCCGGTCACGCCAGGATCTCCGCCGCCAACCCCGCCACCGCTTCGGCCAGGGCGGGTGAGCTGGTCAGACCGGGCGAATCGATACCCACCAGGTTGATCAGGCCCACCAGGTCGGGGTCGCTTTCCCGGCTGACCTCGAAGTCGCGGAACCCGTGAAGGCAGAGCTTCGGCCGCAGTCCGCACATGTCCGGCGTCAGGTCCTCGATTTCCAGCCAAGGCAGGAACGTGCGGGCCCCGGCGAAAAACTCCGCGGCGCGTGCGGGGTCCACGCGGTAATCCAGGTCGGCGTCCAGACCGAAACGGCCGTCCGCCGGGCGCGGATCCCCCGCGAGCAGTTCGTAATCCGGGCCCAGGCGCATGCGGCCGCCCAGGTCCAGGCATACGTGAGCGCCCAGGGTGGAGCCGTCAGCCGGGGGTACGGGGTAGACGAGGTGGCCCACCTTGCCGGTATGGCGCGGATCCACCGCGAAGTAGTTGCCCCGCGAGAGGTGCAGGGACCAGTTTCTGGCGACGGGATCGATGCCCGCCAGGGCGGCCACCCGATCGGCCCACAGGCCCGCTGCGTTGACCACGCACCGACTGCCGTGCCGCCAGGATTCCCGCTCCACCGCTCCGGATTCCACGCTGACCAGCCAGCCGCTCGGAGCTCTTTCCAGCCCCGCCAGGCGCGCTCCGGTCATGACCTGGGCCCCGCCCCCCACCGCCACCCGGGCAAAGGCCTTGGCGACGCCTTCGGCGTCCAGGATCCCGGTGCGCGGCGAATGCAGGGCCGCCACCCCGTCGATCCCGGGTTCCAGGCGGGACAACTCGCCCGCATCGAGCAGGCGAAGATCCTCGACCCCGTTCTCGGTGCCCAGGGCGTGCAGGCGCTCCAGTTCCCCGAGCTGGTCCGCGGACGTGGCCACGATCAGCTTGCCGCACTCCTGGTAGCCGACGCCGTGATCGAGGCAGAATTCCTTGAGCATCCGCCGACCGGCCACGCAGTACCGGGCCTTGAGGGACCCGGCGGGATAGTACATCCCGCCGTGGCTGACCTGGCTGTTGCGCGAGGTGGTGGCCCGGCCCAGGCCGGCCTCCTGCTCCAGCAGGACCACCGACCATCCCTTGCGGGCGCAGGCCGCGGCCACGGCACAACCCACCACGCCGCCTCCTGCGATGGTCACATCGATCTCGAACATGAATTCCTCTTCGTGCGACAGGGATGCATCGACCCGCGACTAAATGTCCAGGATGGCCCACGGCCAGTCAACGGGAGGTTCACAGACGATCTCCACGGCCTGGCCACCCACCGGATGGGCAAAGGCGATTTTCCAGGCGTGCAGGGCGATCCGGCTCTCGGGCAGGCGTTCCCGGGCGCCGTACTTCACGTCCCCCAGCAAGGGCCAACCCGCCAACGCGAGCTGGGCGCGGATCTGGTGCCGCCGGCCGGTCCCCGGTCGGACTTCCAGCAGGGCATGTCCATGTTGCCGCGCCCGGACCTCGTAGTGCAGCAGGGCCTCCTTGGCGCCGGTGAAGGGGGCCTCTGCGGCCCTGGTCACGCCCCGCTGATCACCCTTGGCCGCCAGGTAGGCGCGCAGTTCCCGGTTGCCGTCCGGCGGGGAGCCCGTCACCACCGCCAGGTAGGTCTTGGCCACCTCCCCCCGACGAAACTGGGCCGACAGGCGGCCGGCCGCCTTGCTGGTGCGGGCCAGCACCACCACTCCCGAGACATTGCGGTCAAGCCGGTGCACCAGACCCAGATAGACATTCCCCGGTTTGGCATATTTTTCCCGCAGATACGCCCGACCGGCATCCAGCAGGGTTTCATCCCCGCTGGCATCGCCCTGCACCAGCAACCCCGCCGGTTTGGCCACCACCAGCAGGTGGTTGTCCTCATGGAGGATCTGCACCGCGTCCATCCTCTGGTCGATTCAAGAAGGCTGACAGGGGATCCGATTTGGTGTAACTTGCGAGGCCGAATCCCCGACTTGATCCCCCCTGCGGCCGGGCCGAATCCCGGTCATCCCGAGGAGTATGGCATGTCCCTGCACAAATTCCCAGCCAGGGCCTGGACCCTGGCCGCCTGGATCATCCTGCCCCTGTCGGTTGCCGGGGGCTGCAACGAGCAGGCCGCGGAGAAAGCCCCGCTTTCTGTGCGCTTCACGAGGAATCCGGTCCAAATGGAAAAACTGACCTACCCCGAGACCAAGACCGTCGACCACATGGACGATTACCACGGCACCGAGGTCGCCGACCCCTACCGCTGGCTCGAGGATGTGGATTCCGACGAGACCCATGCCTGGGTCGAAGCCCAGAACAAGGTCACCTTCGGCTTCCTGGAGGGCATTGCTTCCCGCCAGGGTTTCGTGGACCGCCTCACCGAGATCTGGGACTACGCCCGCTATAGCGCCCCCTTCCGCGAGGGCGGCCGCATTTTCTACTTCAAGAACGACGGTCTGCAGAACCAGTCGGTCCTCTACGTGCAGGACAACGCCGACGCCGAGGCCCGCGTGCTGCTGGACCCCAACACCCTCAGCGAGGACGGCACCATCGCCCTGGGCGGCATGTCCATCAGCCGTGACGGGCGCTACCTGGCCTGGTCCACCACCGTCAGCGGTTCGGACTGGCGCACCTGGTATATCCGCGACATCACCAGCGGAGAGGACCTCAAGGACAAGGTCGAGTGGAGCAAGTTCAGCGGCGCGTCCTGGGATCTGGACGGCAAGGGTTTCTTCTATAGCCGCTACGAGGCCCCCCGGGAGGGCGAGACCTTCGATGGCGCCAACTACTTCCAGAAGCTCTACTACCACCGGGTGGACACGCCCCAGACCGAGGATGTCATGGTCTATGAGCGGCCCGACCAGAAGGAGTGGGGATTCGGCGGGGCGGTCAGCGACGACGGCCGCTACCTCGTGATCTCGGTCTGGCAGGGCACCAGCCGCAGCAACCGCCTCTACTACAAGGACCTGGCCGACAAGAGCAAGCACGTCGTCCAGATGCTGGACGATTTCGACGCCAGCTACGATTTCCTCGGCAACGACGGGCCGGTGTTCTTCATCAGGACCAACCTCGACGCGCCCCGCGAGAAGATCATCGCCATCGACACGGCCCATCCCGAGCGCGACAATTGGCGCCTGCTGATCCCCGAAAGCGAGGATCCCATCGACGGGGCCACCATCCTGAACAACCAGTTCGTGGTGACCACCATGCACGACGTGGCCAACATGGTGAAGGTCTTCGACCTGGACGGGACCTTTGCCTGCGACATCCCGCTGCCCGGGCTGGGCAGCGTGGGCGGCTTCGCCGGCCATCCCGAGGACACCGAGACCTACTTCGTCTTCAACAGCTTCCTGAACCCCAGCGAAATCTACCACTACGATTTCGCGACCAGCAGCAGCGAGCTGTTCCGCAAGCCGGAAATCGCCTTCGACTTCTCCGGCTACCAGACCGACCAGGTCTTCTACCAGAGCAAGGACGGCACCCGCGTGCCCATGTTCCTGGTCCACCGCAAGGACCTGCCCCTGGACGGGAACAACCCCACCCTGCTGTACGGCTACGGCGGCTTCAACATCAGCATGGGCCCCCGCTTTTCGACCACGACCCTGCCCTGGATCGAAAACGGCGGCGTCTACGCCGTGGCCAACCTGCGCGGCGGCGGCGAGTACGGCGAAGATTGGCACGAGGCGGGCATGCTGAAGAACAAGCAGAACGTCTTCGATGATTGCATCGCGGCGGCCGAGTACCTCATCCGCGAGCACTACACCAACCCCAACCGCCTCGCGGTGTACGGGGGAAGCAACGGCGGGACCCTCGTCGGCGCGGTGGTCAACCAGCGACCCGAACTGTTCGCCGCGGCCATTCCCGCGGTCGGGGTCATGGACATGCTGCGGTTCCAGAATTTCACCATCGGCTGGGCGTGGGTCAGCGACTACGGCAGCAGCGAGGATCCGGAGATGTTCCCCGTGCTGTACAAGTACAGCCCCTACCACAACCTCGAACCCGGCGTGAAATACCCCGCGGTGCTGGTGACCACCGCCGACCACGACGACCGCGTGGTTCCGGGCCACAGCTTCAAGTACGCGGCCCGGCTGCAGTCCTGCCAGGCCGGCAACCTGCCCACCCTCATCCGCATCCAGACCAAGGCCGGGCACGGCGCGGGCCGCCCCACCGCCATGATCATCCAGGAGGTCGCGGATCGTTACGCATTCCTGGACAAGGTGCTGAACCTGCCGCAGGTGGAATAGGCGCGGGTTCGGGATGATGGGATAACGCCACAGGCCGCAGCGGGTGCTGCGGCCTGTGGTTTGTTGGGGAAGCTGATACGCCGAGACGACAACCCAAGCCGAGGCGAGTGTCAGGTCAATACGGTCACTGTACAGCCTGGTTTTGCAATTTACCGAAATGGGAGATTAACCGGAGGGATCAGAATACCCTCTTGACGACCGCGGGCCTCATAGGCATTAGGCGCCCTTCTCAGGCGGTCGCCCACTCCGCAGAGAGCAGAGCCGCCTGCTCCAGCACCGTCTGCGTCGCCTTCTCTTGCTTGTCCGGGGGGTAGCCGTGCTTACGAAGGATGCGCTTCACGAGCACCCGGAGCTGCGCGCGCACGTTTTCCCGCAGCGTCCAGTCGATGGTGACGTTGTTGCGCACCGTGTCGACCAGCTCGCGGGCGATCCCGCGCAGGGTCTCGTCACCGAGCACTTTGACCGCGCTGTCGCTTGTCTCCAGCGCGTCGTAGAAAGCGAGCTCGTCCTCGGAGAGGCCGAGCAGTTCGCCGCGTGCATTGGACTCGCGCATCTCCTTCGCAAGCTGGATCAGCTCCTCGATCACCTGCGCCGCTTCGATCGCGCGGTTCTGATACCTCCGAATCGTCTGCTCCAGCATCTCGGCGAAGGATCGCGCCTGCACGACGTTCTTGCGGCGGCGCTCCTTCAGCTCGCCCTTCAGCAGCTTCTGAAGCAGTTCCACCGCGAGGTTGCGCTGCGGCATTCCCCGCACCTCGGCCAGGAACTCGTCCGACAGGATCGAGATGTCCGGCTTCTCGAGCCCGGCCGCAGCGAAGATGTCCACGACGCCTTCCGGGGCCACGGCGCGCGAGATGATCTGGCGCACGGCATGGTCGAGATCCTCCTCCGGTCGCGCGTCGGCCGGGGCGCGCTTGGCTAGCACGGCCTGTACCGCCTGGAAGAAGGCCACGTCGTCGCGGATGCGCAGCGCCTCCTCGTGCGGCACCGCCAGCGCAAAGGCTTGCGACAGCTCGCGGACGGCGCGGATGCAGCGATCCTTGCCGTTCTCCTGGGCGAGAATGTGCTCCTGGGCCGTCGGCAGCAGGCCCAGCCGCTCCTGCGGCGTGCCCGTCGTCCACTTCGAACGGTCGAAGCCGTGGAAGAGCCCGCAGCAGACCTCGTACTTCTCCAGCATCACGGCCACGGCCTCGTCTTGGTCGAGGGCCGTCCGCCCCGTGCCGCCGCTCTCCGTGTACGTAGCAAGCGCCCGCTTCAGCTCGTGGGCGAGCCCCAGGTAGTCGACCACCAGCCCACCGGGTTTGTCCTTGAACACCCGGTTCACGCGCGCGATCGCCTGCATCAGGCCGTGGCCGCGCATCGGCTTGTCGACGTACATGGTGTGCAGGCTGGGCGCGTCGAAGCCGGTGAGCCACATGTCGCGCACCAGCACCATGCGCAGCGAGTCGGCGGGATCGCGGAAGCGATTGGCCAGCGCCTCGCGCCGCGGCTTGTTGCGGATGTGCTGCTGCCAGTCCACCGGATCCGAGGCCGAGCCGGTCATGACCACCTTGATCGCACCCTGGTCGTCCTCCTCGCTCGCCCACGCCGGCCGCAGCTTCACGATCTCACCGAAGAGCTCGACGCAGATGCGCCGGCTCATGCAGACGACCATCGCCTTGCCGTCCATCGCTTCCAGGCGCTGCTCGAAGTGTTCAACGATGTCCCGCGCCACGACCTCCAGCCGCTTCTGCGAGCCCACCACGGCCTCGAGTTGCGCCCATTTGGTCTTGAGCTTCTCCTTGCGCTCAACTTCCTCGCCCTCGGTCGCTTCCTCGAACTCGGGGTCGATCCTCGGCCGCTCGGCCTCGTCGAGCGCCAGCTTGGCCAGCCGGCTCTCGTAGTAGATCGGCACCGTCGCCCCGTCCTGGACCGCGCGCTGGATGTCGTACACGCTGATGTAGTCGCCGAACACCGCACGCGTATTAGCGTCCTGCAGCTCGATGGGCGTGCCGGTGAAGCCGATGAAGGACGCGTTCGGCAGCGCGTCGCGCATATGGCGCGCGTAGCCGTCGATGAAGTCGTACTGGCTGCGGTGCGCTTCGTCGGCGATGACCACGATGTTGCGGCGCTCGGAGAGCGTCGGGTGCCGGTCGCCCTGGGTCTCGGGGAAGAACTTGTGGATGGTGGTGAAGACCACGCCGCCCGCTTCCACCGCGAGCAGCTCGCGCAGGTGCGCGCGGCTTTCGGCCTGCGCCGGCGGCTGGCGCAGGAGCTCCACGCAGCGCGAGAAGGTGCCGAAAAGCTGGTCGTCGAGGTCGTTGCGGTCGGTGAGCACGACGAGCGTCGGGTTGCCCATCGCCGGCTCACGGACGATCCGGCCGGCATAGAACGCCATGGTCAGGCTCTTGCCCGAACCCTGGGTGTGCCAGACCACGCCCACGCGCCGGTCGCCCGGCTTGCCGCCGGGCTTCTTGCCCGCCTCATAGCGCCCGCCGCCTTCCGCCACCTGATCCGCCCGGGCCAGCTCCGCCGCGCGCAGCGTCTCGCCCACCGCCACCTGCACGGCGTGGAACTGGTGGTAGCCGGCCATCTTCTTAGACATCCGGGCGCCATCGTCCTCGAAGACGATGAAGTCGCGGATCAGGTCGAGGAACCACCGCGGCGCGAGCAGGCCCTCGGTCACCACTTGCAGCTCGGGCATGTGCGCGTCGGCGACCGCCTCGCCCGAGATCGTGCGCCAGGGTTTGAACCACTCGCGCCCGGCGGTGAGCGTGCCCGCGCGCGCCTCGATCCCGTCGGACACGACCAACACGGCGTTGGTGGCGAACAGCGTCGGGATCTCGGCCTTGTAGGTCTGGAGCTGCTGGAAGGCGCTCCAGATCGTGGCGTCCTCGCTGGCGGCGTTCTTCAGTTCCAGCACCGCCAGCGGCAGACCGTTCACGAACAACACGATGTCCGGCCGGCGCGTGTGCTTGTTTTCCGCGACGGTGAATTGGTTGACCGCCAGCCAGTCGTTCCCCTGAACATCGTCGAAGTCGATCACCCTCGCCTGCGCCCCGCGGATCGCACCCTCGGCGTCGCGGTACTCCACCGGCACGCCGTCCACCAGCAGCCGGTGCAGCGCGCGGTTGCGCTGAATCAGGTCCGTGCCTTCGAGCCGCGTGAGCTTGCGCAACGCATCCTCGAGCGCCTCGCTAGGGAGCTCCGGGTTGAGGCGGGCGAGTCCGTCGTGCAGACGGCGCGCCAGCACCACCTCGCCGTAGTCTGCGCGCTCGGCGGCGGGCGTATCCGGCGCGATTTCCGGCCCGTGGGCGACCTGCCAGCCCGCGGTTTCCAGCCAGGCGAGAGCGGCCTGTTCGACGACGGATTCGGTGAAGCGGCTCATTCGAGAACCTTCCAGTATCCGCCCTTGGCGGGGCCGATGCGCTCGAGCTTTGCAGCCTCCCGCAGCGTGCGGATGATCCGCTCCGTCGCACGCGATCCCTTGCCGATGCGCTGGGCGATTTCAGGAATCGTCAGCGACGGTTCGGCGGCGAGCAGGGCAAGGACCGCGTCGTGCGTTTTCCCCGTCGTTTTCCCCGTCGTTTTCCCCGTCGTTTTCTGGAGCGCTTCCTCGGTCGCTCTTCGCCGGAATCGGACCACGACCGCGCCTGGGATCTCCAGAATCTCGGGCTTCGGGAGACTTGCCTCTTCCGCCCAACGGGCCATCTTGATCGTCCCCTGCCCCCACGTCTCGATGATGCCGCGCCGGTAGAAAACGCTCGCGATGAGCGGATTCCAGGGCCTCGACTCGTGGGGCTCGAAGAGCGCCTCCGGCGTGAAACCGAAGTGCAGGGTGCCCGAGGAGGTAACCTCCAGGCGGTCGTCGTACATCGCAACGCCGATGGAGCTTCCGCCGGTGGCGTAGTCGCGATGGCAGATTGCGTTGGCGATGGCCTCGCGGAACGCGAGCGGCGAGTACGCCGGTTCGTCGATGCGTTCCATCCGACCCGGCTCGAAGCGACCGGCGATCGGCATATGGTCGAGAATGAACCGTTGCGCCTGCCGGAAGAGCTCGAATGCGTGGCTGCGGAACTGCCGGTTGTCCAGAAACTCGCCCTTCTCGGTTCCCCGGAAGCGCGCCACCCGCAACAGGCACTGCGTGAAGTCCGGCAAGAGGCGGTCGCCGCGGCCGAACAGCACGACGGCGGCGCGCAGCAATGATCCGTCCTCGAGGAGCCCGAGACCGCGCAGGATCGCTTCCGGCTCCCGTGTGCCGGGATCCTCGATACGCCCGATGCGGATCCCCTCGTCCAGCGTCCGCCGTACCTCCTCCTGGTCGAGGTCCTTCACGGACCAACCGGTTGCCGCCTGGTTCTCCCACCGAACGTCTGCGTGGAGCCTCTCCAGGAGCACGCGGTTGTACTCGTCGCGCGACATCGACTGATTCGTGGCGCCGACCCGCCGCCAAGCCTGACCTCGGTAGGCGTAGGGTTGACTGTGACCCGCCGATACGCTGACCACGAGCACCTCGCGCCCGCCGCCGACATCGACGCGCTCGACGGATGGAAACACCGGCGGGTCGATCTCGCGGAGCTCCTGCGCAATCTCCTCGAGCGTGCGCTCGCTCACCTGCTGGCCGGCCATGCGACCGTCGGGCTCGACACCGAAGAGCAGACGGCCGCCGCGATGGTTGAGCATGGCGCAGAGCGTGCGCGCCGCCTCGCGCCGCTGGCCCGTGCTGCGCTTGAACTCCAAGATCTCGGACTCGCCGGCGGCGGCCCAGGTGGTGATCTGGTCCGGGGAGATCATGCTGCCAACTCCTCCCGCCCGCATCCTCCCTGGCTCCAGAGCCGGGCGAGCGCATCACGCCGCCGCCGTGCCATGCCCTCCTGTTGCAGATAGAGCATGAACAGGAAGGAGCCGATGCGCTTGTTGCCGTCGGAGAACGGGTGATCCTTGATCGCGAAGTACAGCAGATGGGTGGCCTTCTCTTCACGTGAGCGATACAGCGGCTCGCCGAACATGGTCTGTTCGATGCCGCCGAGGATTCCGTCGAACGCTTCGCCGCGCGGGTTGCCGAAGAGTGCTGTCGCCTCGCGTCGCGCCGTCAACTCGCGCTTGAAGTCGGCAATCGCGGTGCCGGCCCGGGCGAGATCCAGAATGCCCTGCGATGGCCGAGCGCCGGGCGGCGACGCCAGCCGATCTTCGTCGTAATCGAGCAGCAGCCGCCAGGTGTCCGCGTAGCCAACGATCAGTTCCAGCACCGCGCGGCCGGTGTCATCCACGAGTTCCTGGTTTTGCAGCGTGCGCGCCAGCAGATCGAGCGTCTGCCGCGCTTCCGACAGGCCGCGTTCGGCCAGGCGGCGCTCGTTCAGGGTGTAGCCGCGCAGCAAGTGCTCGCGCAGGGTGGTCGTTGCCCAGATCCGGAATTGGGTGCCGCGCTTGGAATTGACCCGGTAACCGACCGACAGGATGGCGTCGAGATTGAAGAACTCGATCTCGCGAACGACCCCGCGGCCCCCCTCGGTTTGAACTGTTGCATTTTTTGCAACAGTTGCCGCCCGCTCCAGCTCCCCCGACTCGAACACGTTGTGCAAGTGCCGTGAAATCACGGACTTGTCGCGATCGAACAGCTCAGCCAGTTGATTCAGCGACAGCCAGATCGTCTCCCGCTCCAGCCGCACGTCGACCCGCACCTGGCCATCGGGAGCCTCGTAGACGATGACTTCACCGCGGGGGATTTCCGTTTCGGCGTCGTGGGTCACTTCCAATCCTCCTGCTCTTCGGCGGGCAGCTCAGGGTTGAGCCGGGTGAGCGCGTCGCGCAGGCGCCGCGCGAGGACCACCTCGCCGTCGTCCGCCCGCTCGGCGGCGGATTCCGTGAAGGCGCCAACGCTCATGCCGCCAACTCCTCGCGCACGCCCTCTCGCTGGCTCCACGGCACCGGCGTGACATCATACTAACCGTCTCATAATTGTCCCGACCCGTTTACTTGGAAGCATACTGCATCGTCGGGGCGTGGAAATATGAGGCGACTCGAGCGGGAGTCTTCTGCAGATAACGCAGAAAGGACATCACCTCCC